>Ga0325401_1003888_pt1 | contig 13873 bp, 4 predicted proteins | sample PopdelMetagenome_FD_205666 | JGI IMG/M metagenome (GOLD analysis project Ga0325401, IMG submission 205666) | Populus deltoides microbial communities from Bellville, Georgia, United States - Xylem-PdKOR-R2 | ecosystem: Host-associated > Plants > Phyllosphere > Stem > Wood/Secondary xylem | place...
GAAAAAAAAAAAGAAATCCTAGTTTTATCCAAGTTGTAGATATTTTGGGTAAAGGTTTAATAATGGACGTAGCAAGGACAACACGAAGAGACATGAAAAGTTGAGAAGGTCAGTGCTGCTCGTATTCTATTGGCAAGACGAGAGAGAACCAGACAGATTTATCTTTCCATGATGGAAACCAGGGGCGACTTGATTTGATGAAGGTGTGATCGTTGGTATTATTGTTAGCATGAAAATGCTTGTTGAGGTCTTGGCTTTTACTGGCAAATCACAACGAATCTCCTTCACACAGTTTACCAGGAATTTTCCTATCTATATATATCTCTCACGATCCACAGTGGAACCACTAGATTTCCATGGATACAAATGCTGCAAGTTTATCTTTCTCCATTTAGCAATATTTTTGGATATTGTTGCCGGATGTCCCAATTGATTGTGCCATCCCCTTTTACCCGGCCTGGATCTGTTTTTTCTGTTTTTCTCCGCAGAGGTTGATCGAAGTAGCTTCATGGGCTCCTCCTCGATTTCAAGATGTATTTCTCAAGGGAGGAGGAGGAGGAGGAGGACGGTGCTGATACATAAAAATATATTAAAAAAATATTTTTTAATTATTAAAAAAATAAATTCGAAGAGAATGCAAATTGCCGAACTCCATTGCTGTTCTTAGGCACTAAAAACCAGCATTCCTTTAGCTTTCACAAGTGTACTCCCCTCTGTCTCAATTCATATGCTATAATGCTATCATTTTCGTCAATAAAATAATATTTTCATTAATTGTTTTTGTTTTTAACCTCGACAAATCAATACAATGAAGAATTAATACTAAAAATATAATTTAAAAATAAAAATAGCTGGAGAAGTATATGTACAATTCTCAACTTCTTTTTCCTATTATCACCCGGAAGCACTCCTTCCAATGTCCTCCTTTTGATATACCATGTCAGGTATTAGCTTAGGTGATGAGCATCAAGTCATTCCGGGTTAAACTAGAGTGTGAGTGGCATACCTCAACTTAATCGAGCAGGTTTTTTCTAGATAATTTGTATTATAAACTGAATATAATTTTTATTTCAACTCACAAAATCATTTGAAACAAGAATTTTTTGCTGTAATGAATATAGGAATATAATAATTTTTTAATGACTTATAATTCAACTGACACACACACACACACCTCTCCTCACAAAAGGAAATAATGAATGCAGGAATATAATAATTTTACCTTAAGATTGGAGTTGAATTGGTACAAGACTCGAGTTATATGTTGAATAAGTTAATTAAAAAATAAAATAATATCATTTTAAAAAGAATTGATGAGTTTGATGGAGTATTGTTAATTTTATTTATATAATATTATTTATTGATTCCATCTAATTAAACCAGGTCAATTTATTACCTAAGTTTTTTTAAAAATAAAATAATATTATTTCAGGAAAAAAAAAACCTGATTTGAATCACGAGACAGGCTAGCTAAGTTTTGAATCGAATTCTAAGCCAAGATTAATAACAATACTTTAAAGAAAATCGAATCTCCGGAGCTAAATTACCAGAAAAAAAGAAAAATATTCGATAAAATCGGCAAGTATGGGAGCTTTTGTCGCTGCTTGGTTCATAGGCGATCCAACCCCGCTTGCAAGCAATAGCTGCCACGTCTCAACTTCTTATTTGTTTAGAATCTCCCCAATCACAAGGCTACAACATTTCAACGAGAGCGACGCACTCCGTGCATAAAAGCCAAAAATGGGATAACAATTAAGAGAGGACGAAAAAATAAAAATATATAAAAAAACACTCTAGGTGCATTGTTACTCATGTATATTGTCTATTTTACCCCTGCAATCATCCACTTGCACCACTTGGCGACGAAAGCAGCACCCCGAAAGGGACCCGTAAAAATCTGAAAAGATAGCCACACCATGACTTGACTGGCATGACCTCACAGCACCAAAACCCACCGTTGAATCGAGCCATGGGCTCCACCGCATGGTGCTGGTTTGCGATCTTGGGTCCCGCAATGATAAGGCAGCCTCTCAAACTGTATAGTGGCAAATTGGTAGGAACATCAAGTCTCTATGGGCTTTCATTGCTCCCTAAAACACAGCGGAAAAACCCCGTTGTTTCCCTTTCATGAGCCGCCACCAAATGCGAGTCGGCAGTGTGGCCTCACGTGATGATATTGAATCTGGACCGTCAAAGGGGGTTATGTAATAAAACAGACGGTTTGTAGCGGATCCTTTCTCACATGACCATGTTTGAGTGGGTCCTGCTGTAATGGAATGTTGGCCCCGTACATCGTATATACGGGGAGTTCCTTAGACTTTGTTTGGCAGGTGAAAAAGAAAAAATATTACTTGATTTTGCTGGGAAATTTTGTGATGCTAGGGATGTAATTAGTGACTTTTTATTAATTTTTTTTGAGCTCTTGAATAAAAAATAAACATAAAAAAAAACTTATGACTCATAAAAAATTATAAAAATATCTCAACTTAGAATTTTTTCTCTATCTTATTTCTTTGAAATGATTTTAAAAAGCAACTAATTCCGTGTTACTAGTTAGTCACTAAGTATCATAATTTTTTTTTAATTTTACTCAAGATTAAAATTTTTAAAATATTGAGATGACAACATGTTGAATTAACATAGATTAACATATCAAGCTTGTGATCCAAGTCATGGGATCAATATAAATCCAAGAAAAAAGCTGAAATAAATTATAAAGTTCAACTCTCAATCAACATGATGTTAAAAGATAAAATAAAAATAAAAATTCAATTAAAAAAATCCAGAAAGAAAAAAATAATGAGTCAACTCGAGTTAAACTTTCAAATCTACAATCCAGGTTATAAAAATAAAATAATTTCATAAAAAAATTAAAATAAATTATAAATTTCATCTCAATACTGTAAAATAAAATAATAATAAAAAAGCTATATTCCAACAAAAGCCATATAATATATTCCAACACCTTTCATTAACTGCATGGTAAATTAAATTTAAAATATATAAATAAATAAATAAATTGAGTTTTTATTCTTTACCATAAATGTTATCAAATATCTATAAATCAAGTTTTATATTATTTATACTCGAAACTCAAATCCATATATGAAATAATTATCTAAATTCAACCCGAACTAAAATGAGTATGAATACCCGATCCTAACCTGAGCAGATTTCAAGTACTCATCACGCACCAGTAATCCAAACCTAAGATCTAAACTTAGATGTCTAGAACTATTTAATATATAATTAGCTAGCTATGCATGCATTTTTTGTATAAATAAAAACTTTGAGATAATTTTTTCGTAATTGAATGATATGAAATCTAAACAATGTTTATTATTTAAACGGAAGATTATGTACTCGATTGTTTTAAGAATTTTTTTTTTTTTATAGAAAATAGTTTTCAAGCTTTTCAATATTTGGTGAACTCAAGAAAATTTGTTTCCAGCAAAAGAAAAAATAAATCTTTCCCATAAAAAAAGTGCTTTCCTCTTCTTAATTTGGTAAAACACTTTTTTTAAGGCATAAAATAAATCTCATATAAATACACCTTCCACAAATCTTTCTCTTTCCATGATATAATACAAAATAAACTCTTAATTAACATTATTAACTAATTTGGATTTTTCATTAATTTTTAAAAATATTTTGAGGTTTTAAAAATAAAATTTACTTAAAAAAAATTTAAAAAGGTTATATGTCTATAATATTATATTTAAAATTTTTATATTATGTGTATATTTATATGTAACTGGAAAATAAGTTATATATTTACATATATGATATAATAAATTTTTTTCCCACAATCATACATTTTATATCTCATTTTTTTTATTGTAAGTGGTCATATAGTTACTTTCAGTGTTATACACACACACACACTAGATAAACTTGAAAAAAAATATATTTATAAGTTATTTTCCAGTTTATTTTTCATGGTATAATCAAATATTGAAAACTATTTTCTATCTTATTTTTTATGACACTGTCAAACATAAAAAGATAATTTATTTTTTATTATTTTATTTAAAAAACCACTTTCTAGCAAACAAACAAGGTCTATGTATTAAAAAAATTTTAAAAAGTTTAAAATAAAACTTGGATGACGAATACACGATTACTTAGTAAATTTTTGGTGATAAGATGCAAGATGTTTATGTAAGAGTATTTTTAATTGAAAATTTATTAAAATATTTATTTTATATTTTTAATATCAGTAAATTAAAATCATAAAAAATTACATAAAAAAATTAATTTGATTTTTTTAGATAATAAGCAGCCACAAAACAAATGCACCCTTAATTCAGCTTCCCAGTTGTTAACAAACTTCCATAACTATGAACCAATTAATTACTCAATGGATCAATAAATTAATAAATAAATTAAACAATTAATCACTCACATTATTTATCATTGGCCAATTACCAACCACGATCAATAATTAACCAAGCAACTAATCATGGTGTGTGTGTGTCTATATATATATATATAACCAATAGCTTATTCCAAAAATATATGTCTGCATTTAAAAATTAAAGCATGAATACAATGTAAAAATAACAAAACTCAAGAAAAAAAGTTTTTGAAAACCATAAAATAGGAAAACAAATTATAAAATGAAAACTTTAGATTCTTTCCCCCAAACAAGCCACTAAAACCCCAATACCAAAATAAGCACGTGTACAAGACATTACTGAATCATCCTACGCTGCCAAGTGTCAAAGTCAACGGCCAAGATTGAATCCTTAAATCCCGTTTGACATTATAAGGTATTTTTTATTTTTTAAAAATAATTAAAAAACATTAAAAATAAATTTAATGTTTTGCAAAAACTCTTCACAGCCGCAAAATGAAACGGTGCCTTACTGCTATATAAGAGCATAACATTCTACGTACATATGACATGCCAAGCCTCGAGAGACTGAGAAATCCAAAGCCAAAAATATGCTTCTTAGGAGCTCATCAACGCCAATTCTGAATTCATGGATCCCTCCACACTCGAAAGAACCATCTCCAGAACCCGAATCCTTGCACCAAATCCAAATAACCCGATCCATTTCGTTGGCAGCATCATCTTCTGGTCCATTTTCTTCCATTTCTTCACAAGGCCACGATTCTAATGAAAGAGTGAAAATAGCCTTTTCCAAGAATGATTTAGGGGACTTCTCAGTGCCAAAGAGAAAACCCAGCAACAAAATATTGAATGGAATCACTGTTGACCAGGAAGTTGACGAAGAAGTGGAGCAAAAAGTGTCATTTTGGGACAGTGGGTTGTTATTTGAAGGGTTTGGGGTTGGAGAGAAGGGGGAGGGTGATAATGGGGTGTTAGGGGTTTTGGTGACGGGTGGTGGTAGTGATGGTGGTGGGAGGAAGTTTTGTGGTGGTGGAGGTGGTTTTGGGTCGGATTTTGGTGATGATGGAGGATCAAGGTTTCGGGAGTCTAATGAGGGGATTGAAACTACCGATGTTTATTATCAGACGATGATTGAAGCCAATCCTGGGAATCCTCTTTTTCTCAGAAATTATGCAAAATTCTTGAAAGAGGTACGTGTTTGCTGTATAGCAAAAGGTTCTTGCTTGCAAGGTTTTTGAAGTTTTTTGTTTTTTGTTTGTGTTATGGTTAGATAATGTGTTTTGTGTTGTTTTTTTTTTTTTTTTGAAGTTTAAAGAAACGGGAAGCTATGTTTCTGTCTTGTGTAGTTAATGTAATCGTATATCAACAGTGAATATTTTTATCTGAAATTTGTGCTTTTAAAGCCCCTTTTTTATGAAAGTTTTGCTCTGTCAATAGGAATTTACTTTGATGGATATTCTCCAAGTATAAAGTTTTTGAAACTCTATGCTACAGAATCGTGAGAAAAACTGTTTTTTAGACGTAAAAATTAATTTTCAAACACAAAAGGTAAGAGTATGAGTAAATTAGGAATGATTTAGTAAGTGAATAGAAGCCAATCTTGTTGGGCAAGTTGTTCTAATGTATTGTTTTGGAATTGGAACAGATTCGTTTGGATTTTGTAAAAGCTGAAGAGTACTGTGAGAGAGCAATTCTAGCCAACCCTAATGATGCAGATGTTCTTTCAATGTATGCTGATTTGATATGGCAGAGTCATAAGAATGCTTCTCGTGCTGAATCTTATTTCGATCGAGCTGTTAAAGCTGCTCCCGATGATTGGTAAGCACCTTTGTTGATTGTAGAGTCCACAAAATTTGCTGCTGGGACCTTAGAGACGTGAAATATATCATGATCTTAGTTTCAATGTTTGATGGGAAAAAGGATTGTACGTGGATAGACAATTATCAGTATTACAGTATTGTACTTTACCATTGTCGCTTTAATTATGATGGATGCCAAGTTTTAAACATGTCTTTGTTTTGATGCTGCAGTTATGTGATGGCATCTTATGCTCGGTTTCTTTGGGATGCTGAAGAGGAGGAGGAGGGGGAGCGGGATCAGAGAGAAAATATGAGCAAATTGTCACCGCCAACTTTTTTCCATGGATCTAGGCCTCCTCTCCCTCCTTTAGCCGCCTCATCTTGAGACCACCACCTCTCACAAAAATCTTGTATCATAGCTTAGACATAACTTCTGACCTTTGTTTATACATCCTTTCTTTTTGCAATTTTTCTAGTAACCTTTTAAGCTGCTCAGTTGAGTTGTTTAATTACCATGCTTTGCTCGTCTAGCAATTTGATGTAGAAAGAAAAATAAAAGATAAGACGAGTTTTTATGGCATTACCTCTCTTACTTTCTGCTTGGCTTGTTATATATTTGTCAATAAAGTTCTTTTGTTCTGGCAGGTATTGCTGCCACTGCATAGTGGAGTTTTGCTGAAACTTTGAAGTTTGAAATCTCCTTTCCTCTGGTCATGCAAGTATCCCCCCTATAGATAAGCATCGTGGCTGGACAGAAAAGACTGTCCACTGCTTTAGATACAATAACAATGCGTTTAGCATGCTATGTATTGCCTCTTCAATTTTATTTAGGGTTTATGCTTCACCTTTAATTATTGAAGGAATCAAGGAAATGATAAAGCCTGGATAGATTAAATCGTTAAATTATCATTATCTATCTTCCCCTGTATTCAATAATTTAACGAGCTGATTACTGTTCAAACTTAGCAAGTCCTAGGAGTGTTAAAATTTCTATACAGTAACAGGGCCTGATCTACCAGTTTGCCAAGGCGCGAGTTGTTAGGGCTTGCCTTCACATCAAGTATTGGGGCTCTACGACAGAAAAGCTATGCTTGCAACTCAGCCTTTTGAGTGCAAATGGGAATAATTGGAGAGTTAAACCTGTGCTTTAGAAAGGGTAAGAAGAGTAATCTTATCTTCTTCAATACACAAAGGATAAGGATACTGTCACTCAGAACAGGAAATCAGCTGCTGATTGGGAAACTAAAGATTGATAGCTCTAAATTCATATCATGCAATGGGAATTGCCATCGATTATTCCTAGTGCTAACCTCCAGTTACCTTTGTTCTTGAATTTTACTGGTGAATATAATCTGTTCCCAACAAGCCCGAGAGACCAAAAAAGGCTCAAATGATCCAAAACCAGCCAATAACTGTTCCACCAACCAACCCTATTCCTAGGAACACAACCATTGCAATTGCAGATAACTCTGCTTCTGAAACTGATACTGCCATGGGAGCAAGGATCATGAGAACACTTGTCAGATAGCCATTAGTCACTCCGAGCATGGAAGTTAGAATTGCCACGGGTACTTCAGTTTCCAGCCACTTGGGTCCATTGAGACAAGCTGCAAAGAGAGGATAGAACACAAGCCTGAGAATGCAACCCCATGTTGCCTTCTTAATGCTCTGCAGAACATATATTGCGGTTAAAGATTTCCCTGTGAAGTCTGCAACATTGTATATTGTTATCAGCAAAACGGGATACCAATCTTTTAGTAACTTGGACGAGAGATCTTCTGCTATGAAACCAGGAAATATCGACAAAGTCACGATATAAATCATGAGAACACCAAAAGCTGGCCATCGGATTTTTCTTGCTACAGCCCGAAATTTTGGTTTTGGAAACAGTGAACCATCAGGAGCAAGTTTGTAATGCTGTTCCATATCTGGTAGTTTGTATAACAAATTGGAAGAGAGAGCGCAACACAGCAGAATGATGGCAGTAACTATAAAGTAGAAGTGAGCACTTGTTCGGTGACGTTGAGGGTTCTGAGGGAGTGATGCCTTTGTAACGATCCTCAAGATAGAAATGAGAACACCTGTCTAACAATATCTGCTTCACCACAGAATACTTGCTTTCACTCACCTACTCCTTACATGCAAAATAAAGTTCAAGCAAGACAACAAACATGTATTTTACATCTTTCTCCTAGAATTATGCTAAGAATTATACAGTTTAAAACCAACTTCTCGGAAGCATAGCTGATAGTGGTAATAGGGTTGGTTTCTGATGGATTCATTGAGGCTCTAGTCCCCTGCAATCTCAAAACTCATGAAATTCTGAATCACTTGATGCTCCACAAGGCATGGAAACTGTTCAAATCTTTCCAGAAGTTATGTTGTGCCAAGAAAGTACTTGCTGGCAATGATGGAAAAAGTGAAAACATGCTATTGCTGGAAATGATTTCTTATTCCGAATAACCTGTCTAAGGAAAACAGTGAAGATTTGTGCCTTGATCTAAAATTCCTGGAAGTAAATCTATAACTTTGGCCCTGAAAAGAAAAGACAGTCTCCTTAGGATGCTATTTATCTTCATCAAATTCTCTCCAACAGGTGAAAATGATTCCATGACCACGATGTTGTTTGCTTTTAATTCATAATTAGGAAGAGACAATATGCTTTATCATGATAAGAACGTACCATTGACCATGAACTCATCTACTCTTAATTTAATACTTCCTTCTCTGTTGAATCATGGAAAAAATGATAAGAAAAGTTGGGAGTTGTGGTATTATATAATACCTGTGGAGGCAGTTCCTGCAAAAACAGCCTGCATGTATTGTTATGTCTCCCACTCACAACTATCTTATTGGGTTTAGAAATAACAGGATTTAGTAAATGTCGTGGTTGGTAAAAGTATGTTATTTCACCAAATTTTTTTAAATAACATTATTCTTCCAAAACTTTTAAATTACTGTGCTAATTTTAAAAAAAAAATTGCTAATTTTAGCAATGCAAGATTTGATTGCTCTCTAATTTTAGTATCTCTAAACGGTTTTCACTTGTGCTAAACTGGTCCTGTCAGTAGTGGTGCCTTGAAGTGAAAGGTAAGTTCTTTCTGTGTGAATTAAGTAGGTCCTCTGTTGATTATCATGCGGAGCTTGGTTTTGTCCTCAGATGTCAAGAGATGTTCAGAACTGTAGATATTGATCCCCCAACCCCTCTTTAACATCTGTCAATACTGCTATTATAAGCTGCAATTATTCCTTACCTTTCTTCTCTTTTTTCTGCTACTTTATGATGAGTAAACTATCGACAGCCCACCATAGTCCCAGCAACCTGGTGGTAAAATCCTACCTTGAAGAAAGGCTTGATCTTTTACAAAATCTTACACAAAAATGTACCATGATGATGATGATGATGATGATTTTATTCAGCTATTGGTTTGAAAGTTTCTGCCTATTCTGACATTTTTCAAACTCAATGATGGAGACAGGCATGATGAGAGAATAGTAATGGATACAGTATTTGCAATTGTTAACTAATTACAACACAAAAGCAGCTAATGTTTGCCATACTTTAAAATTGTCTGCCGCAATTCAAGAGCATGTCATAGCAGAACTTTTAGACCATAAAGAACACAAAAAAACGAAGAAAAAAGAGAAGCTAATGTTGTCCATACTTTGAAACTATTTAGCTACATTCCATAATGGAGATGGACTTGACTTCCCTTCATGGTCATGTGACCTAAGCACACACCTTTATATATTTGTTTCCAAGATGTGAGTGTCGCACCACCATGCGCGTACACATTTTTCTATGCAGAATAAACCCTATTTTTCTTGTTAATAATTATTTTGTGTCCACATATCCCCACCATTGAACAGGCAAGCACAGCAACTAATGATAGCTCTAATCTCTCCATCAATGATTCCCCATCAACACATCGAGGTAACTACAACTCCACACAAAGAAGCACCTACTTTTCAGGCCATCGAAGCTCATCCAAGAGCTTTACACTAGTTCATTACAATCACACACCCACTACAATTTTCATTTCATGTACATTGTTTTCTCCACCTATATCTATTAAGGTAAGCATCGGATGATCTCCTGATCTGAAAAATAATGCGTTCGCAAATGGCACCGAAGTGTTGCGTAACTTCAAGAGTTGGTGCTCACTGCATCCCTGGCACTCCACATAGAACAAAGAATGGGATACGGAGCCTCTTACTCCAAACCCAACCCGCCATCAATCCAAAACAAAAACCCAACAAAAATGACGGCATCAAAACCGTGAATGTAGCCATGGGAGCTCAAATTCAAAGCTTGATTTCAAATGGGTTTTTCTCAAAGATCTAAATTTCATTGATTATATAGTAACAGGCTGTTAATACTAATATTTCACGCAATAAGGACATCATGAAAAGACATGAGAGCTTGAGAAGCTCGAGTCATGGGTCCTACGTAATGTGCTTCTCATATATATTTCTAATTGGCAGGCTGAGAGGGTTACCAAACCATTTTATCCTAGCTTGATCAAGTTTTGATCGTTTGTATATATATATTATCAGCATGAAAATGCTTCGAGGCTTTAATTTACTTGGCTGCCAAGCCATTATGAATCTCCTTCACACAATTTGCTTGGAAATTCCATATCTATTTCTCTTTCTGGTAATGGTCCGTTACGACAAATTAAGCACAACATATTATAAAAATCTTTCACGATCCATGGCGCCATCACTAGCTTTACATGGATAGAAATGTTACTATTTCAATTTTTCTTCATTGGGCAAGAATATTCTTGGATATCGTTGCATGCGGTGCTAATCGATTGTGCCATCCCATTAATTTTACTTGGTCTCAATTTGTGTTCATGTTCTTCCACGGAGACTGCTGGAAGTAGCTTCATGGGCTCCTCGATTTTAAGATGATAATACTCATTAAAGAGTAGAGGAGAAGAAGCAGCCTTACAGGATGCTATGTACTCGATTAAATATCCAAATAGTATTAGAAAATAATATAAATTATATTCTAGAATTCCGTTTAAACTCTTGAATTGAGATAGTTCTTTAACAGTTATCCTATAAATATTAATTAACACTACCTTTTTTTCACCTCCTTTTCTTTTACCCCCACCAAGAACACCTCGTTATCATTTTTTTCATCATAATTATCATTTTATAATCACCATTAGCATTAGTTTATAAGAAAAAAATTACATGTAAAACATTTTTTATTTGTAGAATATTTTATGCAAAACAATCGAAATGTTCTTCTCCTACCATCTTACATAATTATTTTTTTCACATGCAATGGACTAATGTTATCCGATCGAAGGACTCATTGCAGTGTTCTCTTTTTTACGTACCATTTCAGGTGTTAGCTTAGGTATCAAGCAGATTTACATCCTATATATCCTGTCATTTTGGGTTAAACTAGTGAGATTGGAATAAAACAATTTCTTATAAATACATCTGTTTGAGTGTGAATTGCATGCATACTTATACTCAATAATGAAGTTTTTTTTTATGTTAATGATTTTTAACTTTTTGCTTTTTATTTTTTTATATATCACATTAATATTGTTTTATCTTCAATCTTATTCTTTTTCGATAATTAGTATTATAAATTGAAACACTTTAGGTCAATTGATAAAATCATTACAAAAAATATTTTCATAAATGTTATGGGATTGAAGTACATTGTATGGAATAAGATGACTTTTTTCCTGATAAGTACTTGATTAGTATTTGGGTATAATTCAAAGATAGAAAAAATGAATACAAAAATAAATAAATAAATAAATAAAAACTTGTTTGATTGAAATGACATGGATATTGAATATATAAAATTAATTTATAAATATTAAAATTAATTTCTCTATTTTAAAAACAAAGAGGATATGAAGAAACATCTCACATGTCCACTATATCTATATATCTTTAATTTTTTGTCATAAAATAATAAACAAATGTTAGTTTAATTTAAGGTTGATCATTTTCGGTTCGGTTTGATTTTTATAAAAAAAGTAATCAGATCAAATTTTTTTTAAAAAAAATCCGGTTCAAACCGACCAGTTTCGGTTTGATTTTTTTGACAAAAACCGGTTCAAACCGGTTTGGCTTGATTTTTCAATTTGACTCGGTTTTTCCCGGTTTGGCTCGATTTTGACTCTTTTTTTCTGGTTTGGGTTCGGTTTTTCAGTTTCAGGCTTATAAAACCAGAACCAAACCGGTCGGTTTTTCAAAATTTTAAGCTGTTTAATCAGGTTTTTTTCACGATTTGATTTTTTCAATTATTTTTTTTAATTTTATCAATTTAATTAGTATTTCAATTTTTTTCTTAGTCCTAGTTTACTTATTAATATTATTTTCTCATATCTAAAAATCTCTCGTTCAAACCTCCATATATAAAACTGATGTTAAAATTAAGCTTTTATAGTTGCATGGTTCATAGGCAATGGACCTCCACGTGCGAACAACACCTCTCATGTGTCTATTTCTTATTTGTTAAAATTCTCCCCAAGTACAAGGCAATTATTTCGCATCAGCACATACACTTATTGCATAAAGCCAAAAATAGAAAAAAAAAATTAAAAGTAAAAAAAAAATCACAGCAAAAAAATCTTTCTTCATAATTAATTATGTATATTGACAATTTTACCCCTACAATCATCAACTTGCACCTCTTCGTGACAAAAACAAAAAAAAAACAGCAGGCCGCCCTCTTTATTTTAATATATTAATGTTAAAAATAATTTTAAAAAATAAAAAGTTATATTTTAATATATTTATAAGTAAAGCACAATTATATTCTCAAATACTTTTTTAATAATCCAAGAGAATTAAAAAAAAAATTTATTTGAGTTTTAAAAATATTATATTATTTTTATTTGAAATTAATTTTATTTATATTTTTAGATATTTGGATATGTTGATATAAATATTATTTTTTAAAAATAAAAAAATTATTATTTTAATATATTTTTAAATAAAAAATATTTTAAAAAAATTCATTACCGTACGTTTAAATACTGCTAAAAAATAATAATCATAAGACAGACATGATATGATGGTCATGACTCATGACCTCCTAGCACCAAGACTCACCAGCCATGGGCTCCACCCCATGGTGCCAGTTTGCGATCTTGGGTCCCACAAAAGTTGAGTGCAGCCACTCAAACACATTAGTGGCAAATTCGTAGAAACTTGAAATATCTACGGGCTTTTATTGTTGCCTAAAACACCGCGGAAAAATCCTCCCCTTTCCCTTTCACGAGTCGCTACCAGATGCCAGTCCTGGCAGTGTGGACTCACGTGATGATATTGAATCTAGACCGTCCAAGGGAGTTATGTGATAAATCAAAGGTTTTTAGTGGGCCCCTTCTCACATGATCATGTTTAAGCGGGTCCTACTGTAATGAAATGTTGCCCGCGTACTTGCCTCCGTCCATCGTATATACGGGGAGCTCGTTAGGGTTCGTTGGGTAAGTGAAAAAGAAAGAAAGAGAGAAATAAATAATGGGACTTGATTTCGCTAAATTAAAAAAGAACTAAACCCTATCAATCTAAGGTAGGGTGTTTTTAATTACACAAAATAAATAGCTTTTTATGGGTAAAATAGTTTTTTTCAGATGATTTATTTAGTTTTATGAAATTAATCTGGGTATAATGATATATTAATTTTTTTCACAATTAAATAACATAAATATCCTTAAAAAATAAAAAAAAA
>Ga0325401_1003895_pt1:5000-13866 | contig 13866 bp, 4 predicted proteins | sample PopdelMetagenome_FD_205666 | JGI IMG/M metagenome (GOLD analysis project Ga0325401, IMG submission 205666) | Populus deltoides microbial communities from Bellville, Georgia, United States - Xylem-PdKOR-R2 | ecosystem: Host-associated > Plants > Phyllosphere > Stem > Wood/Secondary...
TTTCTACACAGAGTTGTCACCTAACTAATTTAGGAATCATATAAAAATATGATTGATAAGTTATTTTATCTACCTAATTTAATTTATTTTGATTTATTGAGTTACTTCAGCTAGGTCATATAAATTAAATAGGATCCTAACCCATTAGGAGATCTAAACGAGATTTTCTGAATTAATAGTGAGAGCTATTAGTTTGCAGGAAGATAATGGTAGACCAAATTATGATTAAAGACCTTATCTAAATTTAGTTATAAATATTTATGCATGAAACCAATACTCCCTATCTTTACATGAATAGGTTGATAGATTACCATGAGAAATATATATATATATATATATATATATATATATATATATATATATATATCCCTACTTAATATATTTGATACTAACCAATTGACCAAATCAAACCTTTTGAATTGGTATCGAAATATGTGAATTGTTCTCAAATAAAAAAAAGTTATATGTTCTTAAAAATCTGTTTCCTCCTATCATTAATGAGGACACTGATAACAAAGAAAGGAACTGAATATCAATGTCATATTGATGACGATGAATAAGTTAAATGTGTGATGTTAGCCTGTATGTCACTTGAAATTCAAGAGAATATGGATGACTATATAATAATTATGCATCCCATAGAGTTATTTGATGCTGCTAGTAGGTCTAAGAGGTATGAGACCTCTAAGAAATTATTTCGTTGTAAGATGACAGAGGGTTCCTCGTTGAACACCTTTGTGTTGAGGATGATTGACTATTTTAAGAAATTGAGCCAATTAGGCTTTGTCATGACCATGAGTTAAACGCTAACTTGGTCTTGCAATTCAAGTATAAAATCCTATTTAGGGAATAAAAAATGACAAAGGAACTTGTCATCATTGTGGAAAGGAAGGCTACTATAAAAGGAACTGTAAAGATTATTTTACAACCATGAAGGCTAAGAAGCTTATTGAAGCTTTTATTTCAGGTGTGTTTAATTTATTAAATAAAAGCAAAATAAACCTATGTGTAAGCAACAATAATGATTTTTATTATGGATCTTATACTTATACAAATGGTTTGTATATATTTGATCTTAAAACACCCAGGTTTAATATAAATTTCCAAAAGAACAAATTAGATAATCAATACTCATATTATTTATGACATTGTAGACTAGGTCATATTAATAAAACAAGAATGACTAAATTATATAAAGAAAGATATTTGATCATTTTGATTATGAACCATATGAAATTTGTAAAGCTTGTATATTAGGTAAGATGACTAAAACATTATTTACTGAAAGAGTGAAAGATCTTATAAATTATTAGGTTTAATACATGTAGATGTATTTGGACTAATAACAATTCATGCCATAATTAGATATACATGTTTCATCATTAATGACCATATAATACATGCAGATGTATTTGGACCAATAACAATTCATGCCATAGTTAGTTATACATGTTTCATCATTGATGACCATATTGGATATGATTATGTGTATTTGATAAAAGTTTGAATCATTTAAAAAGTCTAAAGAATTCAAAAATAAAATTAAAAAACAAACTGGAAAGAGTATTAATATACTTCGATCGGATCAGGATTGTGAATACTTCAACTAAGATTTTTAAGATTATCTAAAAGAGAATGGTAAGAGATATGGAATGGTAGGAGACCAATCCTATCATACTTAAAAATTTAAGATGTGATGTTTATATGAAGCATATTGTATCTAAAAAGTTAAAAGTTAAAGTTAGATAAATATAATTTTATAGGTATAAAAAAAAACTATTTGATATTATTTATATCACCTTGTTGAGCAAAAATGTTTGTCTCAAAACATACTACATTTCTAAAAAAAGATTATGTTTTTAAAAGGAGAAGTGAGAGGAAAATTGAACTTGATGAAGTTCAAAAACCACAAACTTACATCCAAATTAAACTTGAGCATGAGACTATAACATTGGATGTTTAGCCTGAAACTCAAGAAACATAAGAACTCTGTAGATCTAATAGGACACATCATCCACCAATAAGATATGGAATTCTTATGGAAGCTGAAAATGAGGAGTTGCTCATACTTGATGAGTCTACCAATTACATGAAATCAATATCTGACATTGATTCTAAGAAATAACTTGAGACCATAAAATCTAAATGGATTCCATATACATCAACCAGGCATGTACTTTAGTTGATCCACCTATATGGATAAAACCTATTGGATGTAAAAGGGTCTTTAAGAGAAAGGCTAACCTGGAAGGTAATGTATAAACATACAAGAATAACTAGTTGTCAAAGGTTGTAAATAAAGATAAATAGGTTTACTTTGATAAAACCTTATTGTCAGTAACTATGTTAAAATCCATAAGGATTTTACTTGTTATAACTATATACCATGATTATGAAATTTGGTAAATGAATGTTAAAAATATATTCTTGAATGAGAATCTTTAAGAAGATATGAATGTGACATAACTTGAAAGTTTTGAATCTAAAAAAATTGCCAATAAATATGCAAGCTATAAAAATCTATTTATGAACATAAACAAGTTTCGAGGAGATGAAATATCCATTTTGATGAGATAATATTTTTTTTTATTTTATCAAAAATATAAATGAGACTTGTGTTGATAAAAAGGTTAGCGGGAGTGAAGTCATTTTTTTTAATATTTTACATATACAATATATTATTAATAGGAAATAACATTTACTCTAGTTAATAAATATCTAGTTGACCAAGAATTTCACCATGAAAGATATGATAGAAATAACCTATATATTAGGAATAAAGATCTATATAGATAGATCTAAAAGCTTATTTGGATTGTCCTAATCTATGTACATAGACAAGATACTAAAAATATTTAGCATGGAAGAATCCAAATAGGATACTTACTTGATATGTCTCTCCAATGATATGTGCCCTAAAACATAAATTAATAGAGATAAGATGAAAATGATTCCATGTAATTTGAATATAGAATTCATAATATATACGATGTTATGTACAAAACCATATGTATCTTATACTTTGATCATAACAAATAGATACCAATCTAATCCGATGATGGTCACTAAAAGATAAAAATATTCTTAAGTACTTGAGAAGAACTAATAATACTTTTTTGGTCAATAGAGGAGATGAAATAAAAATTTATGGTTATTTGGATGTTAGTTTTTAATCACATATTGAAAATAAAAAACCCGATCTAGTTATATTTTACTCTAAATAATAGTAATGTGAGTTGGAAGAGTTCCAAATAAGAGACCAAAATAGATTCTATAACTAAAGTTGAGCACACCTCTATATCCGAGGAGATAAAAGAGGTTGGTTAGATCAAGAAGTTCATCACTGAACTAGGTATGGTTCCTAGCATTATTGATCCAATAGCCTTGTAATATGATAACAATGGAGTCATTGCACAAGAAAAGGAACCAAGGTCTCACTAATGATAAAAAAAAATATATACTTAGACAATTCCATTTGATTAGAGAATCATAGAAAAACAAGATGTAAAGATAGAGCGAGTCTCTATTAAAGAGCATCTTGTAGATCCTCTTATTAAGTCATTATCCTAGTAAAAATATTATCGTCAAGTAGAGCGATATAATGTTTGATACATGAGTGATTGACTTTAGAGCAAGTGGAAAATTTTTTATGTATATGCCTTATAGCAAATTAGTTGATTGCATATAATATTAACTTTATTCATGTAAATATATTTAATTTATTAATAAAGGCTTCTTTATCTTTAATATTCATCAAATACTTGATTAATAAATTTAATATTTGATTAATATATCTAGAGTAAAATTAAAGTCATTCGAACAAAAATTCTTTGCAAAAAAGATTATAAAGTTGTTGTAATTATGAGATTTTTATTACATCAAAACATTGTTCCTAAAATATTCATAGTTAATGCTCTATTAATAGTGGATATTAATTAGAGTTGTTGAGATTGATACATACTATGTTCTTTCCTATATAAAATGAAGTAGTTATTCTTATAAGTTGAGGTATGAGGGATACCTAGAACTAATATATAAGTCCTTATTAAATGAAATGTACACCGAACTGACACGAATAAGAATCACATATAGAGAGATTACTTGTGTTTATGAAAAGGCTTACGTGACATTTGTGTAAGTGATCTTTAGAATTTAGATCACTAAATTATTTTATATAAGAAGTGTTATGTTTTGATCCTGCTACACGTTGTTTTAATCAAGGGTAACAAATAGACAAATATTGAGTATAATATAAACTATATGAAGGTATTTAAATAATCAAGAGGATTTATGTAAACCCCGGCTAAGATAATTAAAGTAATTAAAGCAGAAAACCTTGAAATTTTTTAAAAATAGAGGTGGATTTGAATAAAGATGAAAAATTAAATTAAAATTTACTGAAGACTAAGTAAGGAACTAGTCGACCGATTGATCATGAATAAATAAGGAAAAATAAAAAATTTTAGTTCTTCCTCTATAAACAACCAATTAGAACTGAGAAAGGAGATAAAGAAGAAGAAAAGATAATTTAGGGAAATTCTTTAAGAAAAACTAAAGAATTAGACAAGATAGTGAAGGGGTTGAGAAACTAAACAATCTTAAAACAAGAATTAAGATAAAGAGGAAAACTCGTAACGAAAGGGAATAAATAAGGGAAGAATGACAAACTTTGATTGGTTAGCTTTTGAAGTTCAAATTATTACCAAGTAAGGTGTTTAGAACCCATTCATATCAATTTGAACAAAATTTAATTGATTATGATTAAAATCCAAGAAAAATCAATTAGGGTTCTTAGTAAAGATTTATGGGGAGTGTCAAAATTAATCAAATTAAAACAATTGAGGTAGATGGGGTTTTATTTGATGATAAATCATGGTAATGAAAAGAAATAATCATGGTGGAATGAGATAAAAGGGGTTGGCCATTTGGTAGAGAATGGAAGAAGTGTTTGGATCTATTTAATATCTTATAATTATGTAGAATTAACATGGATTATTATTTAGATGATGTTGTGCATGAAATGATGCCATAGTTGTTGTGATGGTACTTTTGGTGTAATATGGATTAAGCTTCACATATGGATTTGTTCATGTTAATTTGGTTATGATGTAATATTTATTGTGAAATAATTAAACTTAGGATATGGAATTGTATGTTTATGTTGAATGACAAAATAGAAACATATTATTTAAAAAAATCATGCAAACATATTATCCTAAACTGCTGGCCTCTCTTGTATTTACAATGATAATGTTTCCTATTGAAACAAGAGAGGCCAACGGTTTAGGATAGCAACAAAAAATAACACCACAAGCCCAAGCCCCAGATAAGAGTTTGACACCTTGATATCCTTATGACAAATCAAGTCATTACATTTTTATTAAATATGTTAAGTTCTTTTTAATGTTTGATATGTGAGGAACTAGCCATCATATAATGGAGCTAATGCTCGGTAATGGGCTGAGGAACTAGCCATCCTATAATGGATCTATTTCCCGATAATAGGATGAGAAACTAGTTTGTCTATGATGGAGCTAGTGCTGGTTATGGACGGTGGAACTAGCTAACCTGTGATAGAACTAGTGTCCAGTAATGGGTTGTGGAACTAGTTTTTCTGTGATAGAACTAGTGTCGATTATGGGCTGTAAAATCGATTGTCAAATGATGGAAATGAATGCCTCCCTAGTAAAAAAGACAGTGAAATTAGTTAACTAGTTATTGTGATATTATGCTTGGAATTAGTTAGTTGTAATGATACGAGAATGATTTAAAGAGTGTGACTTAGAAAGATGATCTAATAAGATCATATAAATGATTAAACAAATAAATTAAGTTTATAACTTATCATGAGAATTACTTAATTGTTTATATTTTAATTACTTAGTTTGACTCATACTTAATATTAATTTAATTCCAGGTACTTCGTTTCCTCGTATAGAATGAGTAAATGATTATGGTGTTTTTTTTTATAATTAATGATGTTGAAATTTTGAGCAACTAATACTTATGCATTGTAAAATTTGATATGTAATTAATATCAAGATTTTAATAATTTATCACTTTTGATAAGATTTTCTTAGTACATCTTACAATATTATGTTCCTTATTTTTTGCATTTGGGATTTAAATATATAATTCATACTTATGATGTTTTCTTATGAATTTGTGTAATATCTTGCTTTTGTATATTAATTGTGAAGTTGAATCATAGGTTATGATGGTATGAGATGAGTCCAGAATGATTAGACCATAATTACAATGTAAAAATATAGCATTATGAGAGTTATTGATAACTTGGTAAAAGTTTAAAAGAAGAATGACAAAAATGTTTGACTTTGTTTAAACGGTCGACCATTTGATGAATTGAACAGTTAAATCCGCTACTATTTTAATCAATCGATGGAATCGGTCAACCGATTGATCAACCAGTAAAGGAAATATTAAAATTATAGGGTGAATTGGTTGACCAAATTATGGATAAAATTATACTAGTCGACCATTACTATAAACTGCAGAGGAAAATGTTAGATCGTTCGAATAAACCAGTTGATTAAAAAATTGATCTGGTCGACTGTTATTACCATCAGAAAAAAAATTACCACGTTTCTAACATTATCAAAAAAGGAAATTATTTGTAAATTGTATAGAAAGTTGGGGTCGTTATAATTTATATCCTAGGTGAATTAGAAAAAAATATTTTATCTGTTCTAAAATAATATTGATTGTAAATCCTGGTGTAAAGTGGAATGAAATTTAAAAAGAGTTTTTAATTTTATTCAAAGAATCAATGACTATGGAGTTGAGAACAAACATAATTTGATATTGTAGACACTCTTCATGCTATAATATCTAAATTGAAACATTGTTGATGAAGGAATAATAATTACATTAAGAAACTGATCACTAAAAGGTTAAGTCAAACTACTCATGACTTTATATTTTAATATTTGGGGGATCATAATAGGTTGTTAGATATTGTACTTGATTTTCAAATATAAATTAATCAATTGCTGAATTGATAATAAATTAATTTATTTGATTTATTTAATCCAATTGTATTTAAGATTACTATTTATATTTGGCCAATTTATTAGAGAACCTAGTGGGTTACACATATAATAACCATTAGTCAGAAATTTAAATGGAATGATTAATCAAGTGTGACTTGATTGTAAATAAGTTTTAGAAATTGAAGACTATAATGTAATTTGTGGAGTGAATTACAATTCTATACTTAGAAAAATCAAGTAGAGATTTGATTAAATAAATTTATAAAATTATCCTGAAATAATATATGTGATATTATTCAGGGGGAAAATTAGTATTTTGTTATTTATATAGTTTTCAGGTTTTTTTTTTAAATAGAATGTTATGTCTTTTATTTTTTTTATTATTGAAAAAAGCAAAAAGCTATTTAAGTTATAGAATACCTGAAAAACAAAAGAAAAGAGATAACACTCAAAGATATAACAATCTCTCTCTCTTAAAAGAGTTTAAGATATTTTTTATTAATGATTTTGTGAATTATTATTAGAAAACGAATATTTAGATGAATTGTGGTTTGCAAAGAACCAACCTTCAAGTAGTTATTCAAAATAAAAATAAAAACATATAATTTTTAGATAATCTTTATATAAATTTTAAATAACTCTAAATTTATCAAACAAAATCTTAAAACTCCTAAAAAATTATTAAATTTATTATTTTCATTACGTGTGCATGTGTTTTGAAAAACCTAATATTCTCAAGTACAAGTTGAATTTCAGAAGTGTGCTTCTTTTAAGTTCTGTTCACAGCCTTCGGTTTCGTCTATTAAAAAGCAAAGAATCAGAATCAATTCAGAAATCGATTTGTGTTCATCAAAACATTGCTCAAGTCTACGAGCTAGCTTCCTCATTTCTGCAATGTGTGTGTGTGTGTGTGTGTGTGTGTGTGTGTGTGTGTATATATATATATGAGTGTGTTTGGTATTGCGGTAGCTGGTAGCTATTGTGGTTGTGATTTAAAAAAAATTGATTTATAAAAAATATTTTTAGTTGTGGTTGGTTTGAAAAAATAGGTGTTTAGTTAAAACTGTGGTTGAAATTGAGGTTGAAGAAAAAGTAGTTTAATGTGTTTGGTTAAGAATGTTTTTGAAATTGAAATTATAAAATAATTTTAAAAAATATAAATTAATATTGATGGTTTTTAATTTAAACATTGTGGATTTAACTATTGCGGTAACATTATGAAATAAATCATACTTTATATAAAAAAATTTATTGTTCTATTAAACTATCTACAATTCCATTACGTACAAAATTTATCTGACAATAACTACAGTTTCCATAATTTTTTAGCATGTAATAAAATTAGATAAAATATTATCATGTATAAAATTCACGCTAAACTAGTTTTTTTTTAAAAAATTAACAAAAAAAAACTTAACACACTAAAAAAAAAAACCGCAGTGCAAGTGAACAGTGCAAGAGAATTGCACTGTTCACTATTTTTAACATAAACAGTGCATTATTTTGCACTGTTCACGTTAATTGTATTGTTCATTGAACAGTGCAATTACGTGAACAGTATGAAAAAAACAAGCAATTCTTGCTTTACAAATACTGGGTTTCCAATGTAAAAAAAAAAAAAGAAACCCAGTGAACAGTATACCATAATTTTTTATAACCAAACGGCTGCAATTGAAGAGGCAAACGGACTCATATATATATATATATATATATATATATATATATATATATAAAGGCTTTATGTTATGGAATTTATAATTTGGCCAGACAACTGAAATAGTATCTAGAACCAAACAATAACAAGACAAACATGATAGTAAATAGAATCCCAAAAGAAGAGAAATACGATCAGTAGG
>Ga0325401_1003897_pt1 | contig 13865 bp, 3 predicted proteins | sample PopdelMetagenome_FD_205666 | JGI IMG/M metagenome (GOLD analysis project Ga0325401, IMG submission 205666) | Populus deltoides microbial communities from Bellville, Georgia, United States - Xylem-PdKOR-R2 | ecosystem: Host-associated > Plants > Phyllosphere > Stem > Wood/Secondary xylem | place...
ATGTGTTAACTTCTTAGTTAAATTCGAATTTATTATTTTCTTAAAATCCATCATTGTCGGGTAACGAACTAATGAGTATGGCATGGCAGGGTCCAATTGCACTGAAAAATTAATCATGTTCTTCATGGACTCGTTTCTTAGGCAACTTCGTCGAGAAATGTTCTCCATTACATAGACTATATATGTGATAATTATGATTTCAATGGAAGCGGAAAATTCAATGACATATCCCAAATTATATTCCAAATTATACAGAACCAATGCACCTGGCCTTGAGATGAAATTAAATGCTTGCAAGTTATGTCATGTGATGGAAATGAAAGAAACATCTACAATAACATAATTTCTACTCAAAACAACCTTAAAATCTTCTTTGCACATGGCATGAAAATGACTTTTGTAGTTTCCTAATAGCTTTGGAGCACTTGTTAGGAGGAATAATGTCCTAGTCGTCATAGCATGGATTTTTAAATTGCTTGATTAATGTTTAAGCTATTGAACCACATGGCTACCTTAACTCTCCCATATTGAGTGAAGACTCAAAACTGCTGCATAGTTTACCAAGCATGTGCTGCACCAACTTCCCTGGTGCCAATATTAATCGATTTTTTTATGTTCTTTGATTTTTTTTCTCCTCCTTCTCAATAGGGTACTGTAATTTTTCAATTGTTTCTAATCGATCTCCTTAATTTATAATAAATAGGGCACTTATAATTATATGCTTAGCAATAAAAATAAACCGTTTTTTGATCGAATTAATCGGTTTGCAAGCTCCCATGTTATATTACTTGGATTTTATCATATCAACTCTTATCTATGTTTTTTTAAAAAAACATGATTTGTATTAAATTATGAATCAACTCATCTAATTAGATCGAGTTTAATAACACTTTTTTCAAGTTATGAATATATCTTACTGCTTATAAAGAAAATAAAATATATATATATATATAATTATGATGAAAGTGTCTACAAATTAAATTTTCATCGAAAGTTATATTATTCATTCTTAATTGATCTGCATGCAAATAAAGTGCCCTTCTAGCATATTTCAACATTATTATCAACTTTCTGTCAATCCCTAGCTATTGGTTCTTGAGCAACTAACCTGGAGAGTTTGGATAATACTGTTTTTTTTTCTCTCTCTTGTTTATTTTTGGATAAAAAAAATCAATTGAAGATGCTTCAATTAACATGATACGTGAAACAAAACAGTACTGATCGTGCACAATTGCACATGGAGTTGGATACATCCTTTTCATGGCAAACTAATGATGAGCTTGTGTTATTGGCTGCCAACGAAATTCAAAGGACTGGCCTGTGCGAATCCCATAGACTGCGGTAGAACTTGAAGGAAACAACATTTCTAGCGATCACATCGCTTGAATATTTTGTTCATCTCCATCACCCACTTTCTTGTCTAGCCACAAAACCGCGTCAAGATTTATAATAATAGAGTTTGTTTAGGTAGTTGATTAAATTCTTTTCTTTGACTAATCCCCTTAAAAGCTTGGAAAATGAAAGGGAAGAAGATGATGTCCATGGATTTAGCTCTGCCCTAAATTGTTTGGCTAAATATTTTGCATTTATTTTAAAACTACATGCGAATCTCGAATCTAGGGTGGATCTTTGAACAGGATTAAGCCCATAATTAGTGCACCTCCAAAGATTGTGTTTAGAATTTTAGATTTGTTTCTTGATTTTATTGCCAAGTTTTATTCTGTATTAGTTCTGATGATGATGTTTTAGTCGTAAATAATTTATATTTAGATTCATGTATATATGTCATAAAAAAATAGAGAGACTAGCGAATGAAAAATAAAAATAAAAAGTTTGATCAAAATTGAATTTTTAAAATCTTAAGGGATTGAAATGTTATCATTTAAAAAAGTAAAAGGATCAAAGTATACTTTACACCCTAACGGTAAAACTCCCACCTATTAATTTTCTTTATAGTTTTGACTTTGGTCATCTTTCTTTCAATATTACTAGTCCTCATCAAATTTAAAGCAATTGGCTTTCAATCTAACTAAAAATAACGAAATCATCCAAAACCAATTACTGTTATAATCCACAATGAAATGCAAGAAGAGGTACATGGCATGATGCTAAAATATTTTTACCATATTTTTTAGATTATAGTTAATGCATTTTTATTTTTAGTTCTGAAGGTTTAGTTCATTGAGAAATTTTTATGTACACCTATGTCTCCTTATATAAATATATATGAACCCACCTTGAAAATTATTAATTGATTTCACTTTTATCAAGAGGAAGAAATACAACTTTAGTTGTATTGCATAATTCTTCTAGTCGAAATCTAGTTGGTAAGCAGATACAAACCCTAATTGTCATGTACGCAGGGGTTGAATCCTATAAAAAATTATATAGTCGAAATTTATTTATACAAGACTTTCTCAAAATTTATTTAAACAAGACTTATTCTCGGTACATAAAAGCAAGTCTGAAAATATTCTTATCATTAAAATATAAAATAAAAGATAGTTTTACTTCCAGGGTTTGAAATGATTTGAATCCATCGTTGTTCTTGTTTCGCCTGGGAGAATAATGTTGGGGATAAACTTTTTACTAGATCCGTATACAAACAGGTGCGATAATTTTTTTTGGAAAAGTTTTTCAAAACCACATCAGGATGGATTTTTACAGTTAACGTGGTCTTCATCATTGTCGAATTATATGTAACTATCACAGATCACAGCCTCATTAATTTAATAAAAAATTATTAACAATTTTTTGAACTTCAAGCATCAATGAAAAAACTAAAATATTTCACATCAAATTAAAAATCTTATACAAAAAAACAAGAAAATTAAAGATTAATGTGGAAAATGAGATGACGTGGACAATGTTTGTGATCTTAGCAGCTTATGTCCTTATCTCCAACAATTTTCCGAAGTTTTCTTGTTTGTTCAATGAATTGTGTTTGCGTGCATGTGATCTTCTGTTGAAGGCTAGAGAAAATAGGTAGCCATGACATAGACTGGACCCTGTAAGGGCCAAGAAAACCATGGGAGGTTTTTTAACACAAATAATAGGAGAGACAAGACATTTTTAGGGTTTAGCTGCTGCTATCATCAGCCATGTTGTGTTCTGGGTCCCATATTCTTAACGCGTTAATCTTATAGGGTACAACATCTTAGCTCATATCTTTCTTGTTCTTGACATCTATTTGATGCAAGTCTTTATAGAGTTAGCTGTAAACCAAAGACTGAGACAAAACTTCTAATCTTTCAATCTAATCTCATCTCCACAGCTTCCTTCTTGTTTCTCTTGACCGTTTTTCCTTGGCTTGAAATCGCAAAATTCAAAAAGTTACAACGTTAATTAAATTATCCAATCAAAACCATAATCATTAATTAACCTGCTGTTGAAGAGGATTCGTCAAATTTATGCCCTGAAGACACACATCAAGAGTTTATTTTCTCATTTTCAGTGGTTAAATGTACCCATCAATTTATGGGTAAGCACTAGTGGTGTACAGGAATTTTTTAACTTGAAAAGTCCAGTGCCTTGTTAATTACATGTTCCTAGGAGACCCTTTTAAAAAAAAAAATAGTATGCAATTATGGTAGCTGTCTAAAATATTAAAAACTATTGGCCCAAATGATTAAAGAGATCTGCTTGTATCTATTGATTTTTCAAATTCAAAAAAACTAATATTCTAAACGCAATGGATAATTATCGTGGAAATTTCATTTTTGAAATTATTTTTTAAAATAAATGCTTCCATTAATACATAAAATAATCTAAAAATATAATAACAGAAAACTTCTATGTCATGTCATACATGTCTGGACACTTGAAAGTTGCAAAAACAGCCAAAATAGACTAGCAAAAGAGAAAGAAAAATTTTATGGCATGTGAGATTTATGTGTCTCAAGTTACACAGGTGAGATATACATATTAAACTTGTCAAAACTCCACTTGATTATACGCTCTAGGATTAAAATCATTTACTATAAATTATATTGTCCTAGTTACTGCAGCGAGGTCATACCCCTAGAACTCAGGCAAATGATTGCTTCTAATATGGTAAAGTCCCTCTGCCATGGGAACAGCTCTGTCATACCCCTAGAGCTCAGGCAAATGATTGCTTGAAATATGGTAAGTCCCTCTGCCATGGGAACAGCTCCTGACACAGAGAAGCAAACAGTCAAAATTAGCAACTGTAGAGATCGGGAGTGCTTCTACGATCAATTTTGTTTTTATTTTAAAATTTTTAATTTTTTTTAAATTAATTTTTTTATATTTTTAAATTATTTTAATTAGTTAACACTAGAAATAAATTTTAAAAATAAAAAAGGTTATTTTAATATATTTATAGATAAAATTCACTTTAAAAAGTAATTTGACACCCACGTAACACACACTACCCAAAGATAACATGAAGAATGATCTTAAAACTACTGTAGACTTCAACTTGATCAGAAAATAATTCAACTATTATTTTATGAAAATTGATTCCTGAATACCCAAAAAAACAAATTGCAAGGGTCTCATTCTGTAGCATGGGGGTCCATGCTTGGCACATGAGTCTACAGTAAACATCAAGCATGGCCAAGAGGCAACCCAAACCAAAACCATGTACACTGTTTGTCTTCTATATATAATCTGTGGCGTATGCTCATGTTTCAAATTTGTGCGGCATGTAAAACCAATAGGCAAGAAACAAAAGAAAGAAGCAACCCTTGCTACAAGTCACGAGCCCATCATAGATTTATTAAGAATTGATAGCGTTTAGTTGCTCTCTCGTGAAGAAAAAAGAATTCATTCAAGATCTATGTTATGAATAAATGTATTTTATATAATCTGTTTCTGTTTCGAAATACTAACCAAGCGTGAAATGAGTAAGCTAGTGAAATAAACATCACTTGAAAAGTCAGTAGACCTAACTGAGGTGTATTCTCTACTGTTGAACAATCACCATACGCTTATTAAAAATTTAGAACCTTCTGTCGAGAAACAGAGACCTCTGGGTTGTATGCAAGAAAAATAATCTTTAGCTGCTCTTAGTGCATGTTGATTCTGTTCTATAGTGAATAAGATTTGATCAAATGATTTGGATTGTTAGGGCAATTATTATGGTCTAAGAATCTTTAATAGTTGTGTCTCAACTTAGGATTGACCCAATTATGTCTGTTCCAAATTCTTGCATGAGCCTGTTTTTTTAACCTGTGGACCATTAATGACCAATGTAAAATTAAGAGAACTGTACATCTCACCACAACAGGGTAAATTACTCCCGTTTTTCGCATCTAAAATTGTGGTTTAAAACTCCCACATGCCCCCAATTAATTCTTTTTTTTTTAAAAAAAAAAAGGGCTACCCCAAATAAGCTTCGGGTCTCTTGGACATGAAGAAAAGAGAGAGCTGTGGTGGAGTCGTTATCTTTGCTAGGCTAACACATAACACTCACATGCATGAAGAGATGAATATCTACAAGACTATGACCTTAGATTTTCTTGAAGGTAGAGAGAAGCTCTCCAAAGCGAACAGTTGAATATTCTGATTTTTTGTTCTCTTCTTTTTTCAATCATGAAACAAAAGCTATTACATATCTTGGTCATGTGAAATGAATTTGGATTTCAGTTTGAAATTCCACTTCACCAAAATATATTCAATTATTATCATACTTATAATAATAAAGCCAGCCAAGATAAAGAAAGGAATAGAAAGACCTAAACCCCAAGTTGGGGACCCACTTCTTAAATTGGTTGCCAGACGAGCTTGCCTTATATCTTTCAAACAAACCCAGCTACAAAAACCCCTCTTCCCCACCCCTTCATAAGCATCACTCCCTTGCTTTCCAACATTCTCCCTTTTCTTACAGGCATTTTCACAAACACTTTCTCAAAGAAACGTTTCTTTTTTTTCACGAACATGGCCAGACCACAGCAGCGATACCGAGGGGTCCGACAAAGGCATTGGGGATCATGGGTGTCTGAGATTCGTCATCCTTTATTGTAAGGACACATCAGCAATGTGGCCCATGAACGTTTCTTCCAATTTTCTGGATTTTTCATTGATTGCTAACCGAAACGTTTCGTTTTTGCTGTGCAGGAAGACTAGAATTTGGCTAGGCACGTTTGAAACAGCAGAGGATGCAGCAAGAGCTTATGATGAAGCTGCAAGGCTTATGTGTGGACCTAGGGCTAGGACCAACTTCCCTTATAACCCAAATGCATCACAATCAGCTTCATCGAAACTTCTCTCCGCAACTTTGACAGCAAAGTTGCACAGGTGCTATATGGCCTCATTGCAAGTGACCAAAAAAACATCACTTCATGAACAAAAACAACAGCAACAAAAGGCACCACCTTCACTTGCCAACACCCCCACCAATGGCATTGTCATAAAAAGTGAGGAACTTGATGCTTTATTGCCAGAGAAAAGCCCATTACAAGTTCAAGAGGCAGAGGCAAACTGGGTGTACAAGAAAGTTCAAGTTGATAACAACAACCAGCAATTCATAAAGCCTCTTGAAGATCGCCACATTGAGCAAATGATTGAAGAGTTGCTTGACTATGGGTCTATCGAGTTTTTCTCTGGGGTAACAACTCAGTAATCTGCAAGCTAAAGGTGCCACAAACACCCTTATTAGTCTAGTCCTTCTCCTCTGCCAAAGCAATGGCTTTGATTAGCTAATTTTTAACCAATTCTTATAGCTTCTTCAAGTGCTTAGTCTTTTAGACCCTTTCTAAGGTCCCTAGAAGTATCCCCGTAGGGTCCCCTCCATTTGATGATGCTTAATTAGTACTAATGTACAGTATATTATGTCATAATTATGATCTTGTCGTACGCATTATGTCTTCAGTCGAAGATTTGTAGGAATCTTGCTGCTGCAGCTTCAAGGATTCCAAATCTTCACTTGTAATGCAAAATGGTACAATTTTTAGAAAAACGATTCTCCCCTCCCTCTCTCTCTCTCTCTCTCTGATCTTCCAGGCTTCTTGCTTTCAATTTCTATGCCACTTTTATTGGGGTTTGAATTGAAAAGGAGCCTCTGAAAATTGGAAACACAACCTGACATTTTGACATCCGTTTTCAATTCAAAGTAACAAGATCTAAAATTTGCAGTCTTTTTCTTAAAACCTGGAGATTTGTACCATTACCATTCATTTTAGAAAGAATAGCAATCTTGTGAAAAGTCACCCACATGGGAAGTTTTCACTTGTTTATTTAGTGCGGCATTTGTTGGGAATATTCAATACACTTGGAGGAAATTTATTCATGTGGACCGTTGATTGGTTGGTATAGGGAACCCTAATATGATTGGTTTGATTCACATGAACGAAGTTACATTTAAAGAGGATGAAACTCCACTAGAGGCATGGAGGGTGCCCTATTATGGTAATGGCAGCACTACCATGGCCTTGATACTGTAAACAAAAAATCAAGAAAAACGATGCTCTAGGTATCCTCAACGGGTGACTAAATTTGTCATTATAGGAACTTATTTTGAAAAGAGGGTAACAAAAAGAGTAAATATTTTAGTGGAAAAGAAGGGGGCCTACAGGGCACTTTTCTTGAAAGTGAAGGTGAAGGAACCACAAGTGAAAGGTTTTGCTTGTTGTGTAGGCTAGTGAGTTAGTAAACTCTGTTGTATTATTACTCACCTGGGAAAATTTAAAGTTTTATGAACAGAACAAAACTAAAGTCATTAAGTGTTTATTTGACACTACAGTAATATTTTTTTTAAAAAAATTATTTTTTATTTGAGTATTTTAGAATTATTTTAACTTAAAATTTATTTTTAAAAAGTACATGTACTACGTTAACAAACACATTCTAAAAAAAAATATCTAGGTACAGAAGCAAACTAATTTCCATGGAAGGTAGAGATGCAGGTTCTAGTTTCTTTACTGTCAGAGAGATGTGAGACCAATTTTCAATGGAGGTTGAAAAAAATGAAATCCTTTTGAATTGTTAGGTTTAAAGGTTCTTTTGTGTTGATTTCAGGCTTACAAGACAGGATTCCAGATGGGATTCCAGCATCATCTCTTGAAGAAAATAAAAAAGGACACTGAATGTGATTGAGTGGGTGTTTTAATTATTTTGTCCAGGCCATCCTTCTCTTCTCTTTCTCTGTGTCTTGCCACACACACACACAACAAAAGGTGAGACACCTCCAAAGAGAAATAATTTTTATAGAAGCATACAAAACAACAAGATGCTAGTGTAATAGTTGTTTAATTCGCAGACAAATGTAGTTCTTGCTGTTGTTATTTTGGATTTAACATTGAAGTTTTTTGTGCATTATGAATAAGCGAGCGATTCTACAATATAAAAAGAAGAAGGTACTTTTGAATCCTTGTCCAATTAAAATATTTTGAACATGGAATTATGTTAAATCTTGTATATTTTTTAATTATTATTATTTTTTTATTGAATTGGATTGATCGTGGTGCTATGAGTTAAATCTTGGTCCCCGTTTTTCCAAAAAAAAAAATGATTAACAAATATAGTAATTAGAAATATTTAATTAATTATTTCACTTGATTTTCATAACTAGGGACGTGATTATGCAACAAACCAAGATTTAACTCCTTTTGCTTGTCTTTGCCATTTTCCATTTTAGCTTCTAGTTACAGTGGTTTCTCCATATATATATAGGATAGGAGCACCTTTTACAGCACTTGATTTGAGAGTGATATGAAGATTCACATTTTCACTTGTCATTTTCATTTCTGGGTCTGGGTCTCTTTTAGATAATAATAATAAAATAAAATAAAATAAAATTGCATGACAATGGTAGGCTATAAGCCGGTCTGGTTACGAAAACTATGATATATGTGTGTCATGCTCACTTGAAAATGGGTATCTTTTATTTTTAAAAATATATTAAATTTTTTTATTTTAAAAAACATTAAATTCATGTTTTTAGGTGTTTTTTTTATAATTTAAATATATTTTATTCAAAACATTATTTTAATATATTTCAATTAAAAAATAATTTTTACCTTTATCACACATTTGATCTATCATTGTTAATTTTTCATTGAAGACTTGTCGTGTCAGATTATGCTAGATTTGGATTAATGAGTTCCCATTTTTACTCTTTTTTTCCGTAGTGGCAAGCTTTAACAAGACTGGTTATAGTTTTTAAACCCGGTTTGATGGCAGGCCCGGTCCAAAGCTCGGATTTTAGGTTTTGACCAGGTCACCCGGGTCAATTCATATTTAAAAAAATCAAAACGACGTCGTTTTAGTATAAAAAAAAAAACAAAAGTTAACGGGTTGCAACCGGGTTTTGCCGGGTCACCGGGTCAACCCACCGGGTTTTGCCGGGTCACACCAGATCAATCGGGTCACCAGGTCGACCCGTCAGGCCGGGTCGGGTTTCAAAACTTTGAGATTGGTGGCCTATTACTATATTTTTTTGGTAGAGCAACCAACCATGTAATTAGTTATCCTACTAAACAATATTTGGTTATTGTCTTAGAATAATAATAAAAAAAAAACAATAGAAACATATTATTTAAAAAAAAATTCATTTAAAAACTATATTAGAGGCAATTTAATTTTATATTTATATGTCTTTAACCAAACATGTTAATTTTTTTTTTTTTTGTTTTTTTTGTATAAGGTGATACTAACCAAACACAACCCATTTTTTCTCTTAACCGTAGCTTAATTAGAGAAACAGCATACTACTTCTAATCAAAGTTGATTAATATTTTATATTGTTATTTCTTCAAGGTAAAGAACTGGAATTTCACCATTCACCAATACGATTTCAATTACCAGAGTGTGGATTCTTGGATTAATAAACGAATTTGATTTGTTTCCCTCTTCAAGTAGTGTTGAAATTGCAAGTGAAGAGCTAAGAGATCTCAAGTTCTACCAGCTAGCTATGTCTAGAATTAAAATATGTGTGCTTTTGGGTGTTGGTGTCCAGTCTCTGTCAATGGAACTTCATGATTGTTTACCTGTTTGGAAATTGATTTTGCTCCCCACAACCATCAAAGATTAAAGTTTTTTAGTCTCATTATATTGTTGTTTTACTTTTGATTCAGCAAAGGCGATTAAATCATGGCATGTTAGTGAGTTTATCATCATTAAAAGCTTGAACTTTGTGACCTTAAGAGGGCACTTGATATTTCACCTGACCAAACACTTTCGTTTTTGTCAAGAAACGACATTGAAAGTTCACCAGATACAAGAACAGGAGTGGCCAATTACACCCTGATTAACAGACAATGGATTAATGAAGTCCTTCATGTTTGAAGGGAAATTCCTTAAAGCTTGCTAATTTACTAGTGGTAAGTGAATTTGATCCTTGAAAGATAATGAGTTCGACAAGACAAGAACCTTTGACTAAAAGTTTGGTAAATGACTCTCAAATAATTGACACTAAATTACCAGATCTAGCAGTCCCATGATGCTTGCTCTTGAATGCTCATCTTTTTTCATATTTTTTGAGGTTCTATGGTTTTTACATCTTGGGATCAAATAGTAATTTGTTGTTGAAAACTACAAAACCTTGATTTTGGTGGGCATTATCTGAAAATTTCTTTATATATATCCAAGTTCATGTAGCTTCCGAGATTCATAATCTAAAGGTATTGGTAAAATGCATGGCCAAATTACTATTTTCTTCTTTGTTAATGTGGTATAATGTATTTTTTTAAAATGTTTTTTACTTGAAAAAATATTAAAAGGATTTTTTATTTTATTTTTAATATCAGAATATCAAATTTATTGAAAAAATCAAAAATAAAAAACATCAACTTAATGTTTTTTCAAGATAAATACACTTTTGAAAAACACTTAAAAACAAAGTTATTGTATTCCTAATTAAACAAGGATTATCTTGGGACGGAGAGGATAAGGATAAAAAATATAAAAACATGTTTGGTTAAGGAAATATGGATAAAGATATAAAATAAATTTGTTTCTAAAATTTTTTTGAAATGAATTTATAAAATACAAAAAAAAAACATTAACTATAAACTAAAAGACAAGGGGATTTATTGTACCCTTCCTCACAAACAATAATTCATTGGATTAGTGCTTTTATTTTCTTTGTCTTTTTCTTTTTAATTAATTTTTTTTGTTTAATTTTATTTTTTAATATTATAATTTTTATATATTTAGTTATCACACTCTTATGATACGGATATCAGATTTAACGAGTTAACTCAGTTGACTCAGATTTTTTTTAGTTAGTTTTTTCTTCCAATTTCATCTTCTAATATTGATTTGATTGAGAATTAAATTTCATGATTTGTTTTGTTTACTTTTCATTAGATTATCATGATCTCATGACACGAGAATAATACTTAATGGATTAACCCAAGTTAACTCAAATTATTTTTTGTCTTTTATTTAATTGATTTGTTTTCAATTTTATCATTCAATATTGGATTAGTTGGGAATTGAGTTTCATAATCTATTTTGACTTCTTTTTTATAAGAATATCTTGGTCTTAAGATCAAGGTCACATGTTTTGGCATTTTAGCCCTGGTTAAATCAAGTCATTTTTTTTTATTTTCTTTTCAAGGGCTATATTGGTTTCATTACCTAGGTCACGAGTTTTTCAACATTGGATTTGCTTTTTATTGGGTTGTCCATGTCTCATGACCCCAGACATGGGTTAACCTAATTGACTCATTTTTTCTCTCTTTTTTTAATCCCCCCTAATTCCATTAATTAATATTGCGTTTAATTAGGAATTAAGCTTCATGGTTTGTTTTGGTTTATTTTTCATTAGGTTATTATGATCTCATGACTCGGTAATAGTTCTTAATGGTTAGCTTGGGTTATTTTTAGTCATTTTTCTTAATTAAGATTTTTATAATTTTCATCATTCAACATTAGATCCAATAAGGACGATTGAGAATTGAGCTTTATAATTTATTTTGACTCTCTCTATGGGGTTATCTCAATCTTAAGATCAAAGTCGCGGATTTGACAGGTTAACCCGGGATAAATCAAATCTTGTTTTACTTTTTTTCTATAAGGTTATTTTAGTCTGATAACCGAGTCATGAGTTTGGTTGATTGACTCGGGTTGCTTTTTATGTTTTTTTTAATTGATTTTTTTTAATCTCATTCTTCAATATTAGTCTGGTTAGAGATTAAAATTTGTAATTTATTTTGATTTTTTTTTCATGGGGTTATCTCGGTCTTATGACCCGAGTTGCAAGTTTGACATGTTAACCTGAATTGTTTTTTAGGTCCATTTTTAATTGATTTTTTTTATTTTTATCCTTCAATATTAGGTTGATTGGGAATATTTAGGCTTAATAATTTATTTTAATTTGTTTTCAATAGGATTATTGTAGTTTCATAACCTGGGTCATGAATTTGACATGTTAACCCAAGTTATCCAAAGTCAATCTAATATATTGTTATTTTAATATTAAAAAAAGATATCATCTTTAAATTTTATTTAATCAAAATTTGTTTTCACAGGTTGTACAGATTATATTTTTACCAGTAAAATCAACCGAGTTATATTAAATAAATCCTTACACGATTTAATTTTTTCGTGGCGGTAAAAAAACATTAACAACATTTTCATATCTTTTGTATTATTTCGCTACGAATCATAACGGATCAAGCCATGCAATTACCGCAACCTCAAGATACTTGAAGATTATTTTGGAAGAAAATGTTCATGAGAGTTTGCCAACTCTTGGTGGTGAAGCAGAGAGATTTTTTTGTACAACTAATTCCTCTGCAAAAGGGCTAGATATTGCTTGAGTTGCAAACCTCAGTGAAAAGGAGATAAACTATGGGAGTCAAAGGTGAGATCTTTCCGATCAGAAAAGTAGTCAAAGCCAATCATGATGTACATAGAATCTCATGTGGAAATGTTGGAGGACAGACAATGATATGGCCTTAATCCTTTTTTCCCCACAAAACCAAAAGTACTAAACACCTATGTGTTGCAGTTGTCTTTGTAACTAGGTGTTCATCATTTGTTTTAGATGCCTTGGATCATGTGTGTCATGCAAAATTCCAATCCAAAAGGCAAAAAAAACTTTGTTTGTGAGTGAAAGAAAAAGAGTTTGGTGGCCTACTCCCTGTAAAGCCAAAATACTTTCAATTACACAACTCTTTTTAATTAGTTGAGGCCTTAAGGTGGTGTGTAATGTGTATAGAAAAGACCTGAACAGGATAATCTCCAGCACATTAGGCTGCTTAGGGTACTCCGACATGGCATGTCTGGTGTCTCATACCTCCAATTCTCCTCCTCCTCCCTCCACCCTTCACATGGAGTAGCATGTGCATGCTAACATCCACATGGTCTTAACCACCTCTTATCAACAATGTTTGAAAGACAAACAAGGAATGCGACACGTGAGTGCCCATAAAACACACATGAACACACTCTCTCATCCATGGATTCACTCCTTTTCAAGCAACTGTGTTTGTGCCATCTTAATCAGAGACATAAATTATGCAACTATAATGTATCTTGATGGCGGTGTGGAGTTCGCTGATCTTGTTGAGATTGACGGGTCAGTGATTTTGATAGATGAAATGTATTTGTGCTAAAGCACAAACATCTGATAAAGCAATCTTAGCTTCATCGATTTACTATATGAAGAAAGTACTGTCATTTTATCACTTACTGTTTTGCAATTCTAGCAACTATCATCACAGCATGCATGGCTGCACTGTGAATAAAGATCATTTCCACTTGAGATAAGTAGATGGAGATTGTTTTGGTCCATGACATGCGACACTGAAGGTGAAACTATAGTCATTTTCATCATTTGCTTTTTTAAAGATGAATGTGTGCGCAGATCGCCGTATTTGGTAAAGAATATTGCTGTTTTTTATATTACATATACTTGAGAAAACTACTTTGAAGATATTTTTATCATTTAATTA
>Ga0325401_1003898_pt1 | contig 13864 bp, 8 predicted proteins | sample PopdelMetagenome_FD_205666 | JGI IMG/M metagenome (GOLD analysis project Ga0325401, IMG submission 205666) | Populus deltoides microbial communities from Bellville, Georgia, United States - Xylem-PdKOR-R2 | ecosystem: Host-associated > Plants > Phyllosphere > Stem > Wood/Secondary xylem | place...
TTTAGGTTATGTGCATTACTTCTTGGGAAATGAAGTTAAACCTACCTCTATGAGACTCATGCTCACACAACACAAATATGCTCTTAATAACCTTCACATAGCATATATGTCTTCATGTAAACTCGTTAAAACTCTTTCCTCTGCTTCTTCTATGCTGACCATGATATATGGTGCTTTATACTTTGATCTTACACGTTATAGATAGATTGTTAGTGCTCTTCAATAACTCACTTTTACGAGGTTTGATATCTATTATGTTGTTGATAAAGTATGTTAGTTTATACATGTTATTTCTGATGCTCACTAGGCTGGGGTAAAACACATTTATACATGTTATTTCTGATGCTCACTGGGATGGGGTAAAATACATCTTGCATTATTTAAAGGCTACAACCTCCTATGGTTTACACATCACTTGTAACTTTTCATTTTCTCTTTATGGTTTCACTAATGCTAATTTGGCCAACAATGTTGATAATCGAAAGTTCATTGGGGGCTATCTTATGTATCTTGGCTATATGCAAATATCATGGAAGTCTGGGAAATAAAAAACAATTCATCACTCTTCGACTGAAGACAAATACAAGGTTTTGCTGATGATACTACTTAAATTTTATGGATTCCTTCTCTGCTTTCAGAACTTCAGCTTCCCTTGGCTCTTATGACTATATTATGGTGAGATAATTTTGGTGCCACATATTTTTTTATGAATCTTATTTTTCATGCTCATGCTAAACATGTTAAAGTTGACTATCATTTTGTTCGTGATGGAACTGCTAAAAAGAAAATTTAGGTTCAATTTATCTCTTTTTATGATCAATTAGCTGATGTTCTTACAAAAACTCTTTCAAATGCTTCTTTTTCCTACCTTTGAACCAAGCTTCATATGGCATCCTCACTTTTAGCTAGAGGGAGCTATACACTTCACCTGGTATATATATACATGTTTTCCTAGTATAGGAGTATGATTATGTGTAATGCATTGTATGTTTGTTATTGTATACAATCCTACATATATAAATATTGATTGTTATCTCTTTACTGAACTTTATATTATACTTAGAAACTTCATCTCAAATATTTTCTCAACTTGTCCACATCGCATTAAATTTGATTGAATCTTCAGCGATGAAATTATTAAGTTGGAGGATGAACATCACAAACTACAATAATTTGTGAAAGCAACATTTAATTGAAATGGTCAACAACCTTCCAAATAGAACAGATCGTATTGAATATTTCACCAAGAGACCTTGACATCTCCAAGAGATGATAGATATATCAAAACCCTAATTGGTAATCTAGGAGCCCCACTGGGCTTCACCAATTAAGGAGTTCAGTCTGTTCATTTCTCGTATTAAATCCCAACTTGTATTTGGTACTTTGCCTTCTTTTTCTTTCCTTATCCCTTGTTTTATTAGTTCCTGGGAATAGGTCCCAGCAATGAAAGCAAAATCTGAGCAACATTTTACGTGTAGCTTATACTGTTTGAGTTGAATATAATAGAGATAGTTTCCCGAAATGGGATTGAACATGATTTTTTTGAACAAGACCTTAGCATATATGCTATCTGACAGTCTGATGTAGAAGATCAAAGCCAAGTTAAGAAAGAAATTAACTCTGAAAAGAGAAGAAAGTGGGACTCTTTGACAAAAAGAAATATTTGCTCGAAAAAGCAAATCCGAGCCCACCCACATTGAATTTGGAAGGGCTGACTAATCGTACCTTCCAACTTGGCAACATGAAGACCCCTGCTCTAGGGTTAGCTAGGTGCTTGCCTCGGAACGTCACCATAATGGCCATGACTGATTCACACCGTACAGATACATGGAAATATAAGCAGACTTGATCTCGCAAGTCTCTAACATTGAAATCCCACGTTCAGACTCCTCCTATGGGAACCAAGGGAAATCAAGAGCAAATAATGAAGCCAATTTTTTTGACAATTTTGGTTCGAACTTATTGTGGCCTTTTTAGGCTTTTCGAAACAATTATTAATTATGGGTATGGATGCTAAATTTTTCACATAAAGTGTGCTCAATAATATTAATACTCAACTTATTTAGGTTCCGTATGAATTAATTAAATATAGTGTCCGCACATGGTCATGGAACACTTTTCAAAATCTATTCTTAAGAAACAATTAAAATAAATATTAATAAAAAAGAAGTAATTAAGATTCTAGAGGGGAAAAACATTATTTTTTTTCTTAATTATGTATTTTTTTTACAAATTTTTTTTTTATTAACAACATAATTAATTAATAAGAAATAATGACAGTTAAGCAAATATTAGTAAAAATTCTAATGATTTGAATTAAAGAGAGAACATTTATCTTTATAATCAAAATTCCCTTTCATTATTCATGTATTTCTTTTTTGTTTTGGCAAAAAAGTGTTTTTTTATTAAAATCTTTTCTTTTTAAATAAAAAATTATTATAATTTTAAAAAAAATCAGGAATCAATCCTTTTTACGCAGTTATACAAAAATATAAGAATAATACGTCTAGAAAAGTATATAAAAATTTTAAAATAAAAAATAGATATTTTATTATCATTTAATATTAATATACAATTTTAAATATATATATATATATATTCATAAAATAATTATTAATGTTATCATGAAAAATCTCAAACCACAACTGGTTAATTCTTTAAATATCATTATAATAAATTTATTTAAATATATATTATTCTATTTAAAAAAATTATTAAGGGCTATTTTACAAAAATAAAGCCTAGCAGGCCAGGAACTATCTTAGAAACAAAGGCCATTATGCCCGCCCACCTAGCTTTTTTATATATATAATGAGTGGATAACATTTTTTTTTTTTTTAATAGAAATGGTTCCTCTTCACCCATCTTGTTAGATAACACATCACCTTTTACTTCACAAAAACCTAAAATTTAATTTATTTTACCCTAAAAATACCTTTAAAACATTATAAAATAATTTCCAACCCTAAAACACATTTTAATCAATTTGAAAACCATAAATCAAATCAAATCAAACAAAGTTCACAAGCCTCAATCTATTTTTAGCATGTTTAAAAAGCAAAACCAACTTCATTAAACTCCTCTCTTTAAAAAAAAAAAAGACTTAATGAAACACAGATCGACCATTTATTAGCCTAAATTATAGCCTATGAAATATTCTCTCCTCTATCTTTTTCAAAAACTCTATATTCTCTAAATATACAAGAACTGAAACACAACAAAAACCATAACTACCTAAAAAAACATAAAAGCCTTCGTTTCTAAGCTTCGAATAAAAGCCTTTTCTATTCCATAAAAGCCTTTTTTTATTTTTAGATTGATCATTTTTCTTTTAATTGTGTCTATAAGCTTCGAATTCAAACTCCATCTCATTTAATCAACCTTTAATCGTGTTTGAAAATCTGTTAGAAAGCTTTAATTACCAAGAATATGCAAATATAAGCTACCACCAACCCCGAAAACACCACAAATAATATATGCGCGGATAATAAAAAGCCACAGTCATCCTACGAGCCTTGTTGCCCGATAGCCGGATGCTTCTGTGGTCTTGGAATAAGAGATACAGGATAAAACCACAATTCCCATAAACACAGTTACACAATTATGCATTTACGATATTATGATGGCTGAATATTCAAAACAACGAAAGCAGAAGATGCTATGTTTGTCCATGGATAAAATGGGGACATCAACATTTTGACTGTCTCTGCTCACGAGGTTCCACAAGGTAAAACAGTTTGAGATATGACACAACTAGACACGGGGAACACTTGTTTCATTCGTCGAATTCATGCATGTGGTCTAATAGATAGTTGGCCGCCAGTTCTTCATTCTTGTTGCATGCAAAATACACCTCCAATACTATGGCTCGGTCAAAGCCCATTGCTTCAAGCTGCCAAATCGACATTTTCAATTTAGTAGACCAACGAAAAGATTGTTTTAAAAATAGGAAATTAGAGACTTATCAAGCTCTTCGGTTTTTCAGCTCGTGTGCTCTTGAGCATCAAAAGCAGGAGAAAGGAGATTATGATCTGATTAAATGCACAATTCTAAATGCATGAAGACATCAAGTAACCATGGAAGTGAGTTTTCACAGATGCATGCAATAGATAATTCAAGATTTCAATGCATGTGGCATCAAACACCTTGCCCCTAAGGCGCAAATATCAATGAAATTCACAGATGCAATTCCTGCAATACATGAAAATCTATGCGACAGAGAACTTCAAAACTGTGACTTGGCTGCAAATGTTAAGTGATGAATGAAATTCAGCACCAATAATTAAGAAATATATTGTGTCAAGCGATGAACTTACACGTTCAATTGCCTCGCGCTCCTCAGGGGTGACAGTCACTGCTTGTGGCGTTGCAGAGGCCAATTGGCCCAGCACATTCCTGATTAAGTAAAGGCAATTTAGAATCACATGCAGGGAATTCTGTGTATATATCATTCTAAATACAGATTCATCTCACCCCTCTCCTTCAACAGGTTCGTTTATCAAGCGCAAGAAATCAGCCTGATGCTCTTGAATGAGACGCATCAGGTATGGATTTTGCTTCCCTAGCTCCTGAAGCATCGGCTGCAATACATGAAAAGTCATTGATCATCTTTAGGTTAGCACCTAAAAGTATGGCAACAAGGAGAAACAACCACATGAATTAAAATCCTACTAGGTACCTGTAGGATTTGAGGGTTTGCTTGCACCATAGCTCGCAAGGCTTGGAACTGAAATTGAGGAGGGTTGCATAAGAAACTTCAAGCCAATTAATGAATTTACATAGATCCACAATAAATATCTTCAATACCTGTTGGCTATTGCGTAAAAAATCCAAGTTGCCTGTACCAGCATTAGAACCCGTACTGTGATGGCCCTAGTTCCATAAGAATCATGTTCATCAATTGACCCACCCTAATGAGGCTTTGAAAGTACATATAAGAGAAATACACACCTGTGGAAAGAGATCTAGTGGATTTGCATTCGGACCGCTATTAGGAGCCACAGCTGGTTGTGGAGCCAGAGCTGGAGGATTCGCAGCGTTGCCACTTGCTGGACCTTGGACAACTTGGGCAACTGGTGGAACTTCAGCTTGCTCTGGAATACCCTGGTATTGTAAACCAAATGCTAAAATGACCACTACTATAATAATATATAAACAACCACAACACATAAAGAGTAAAATACTCTTGTAACAAACTAAAATCTCACCAAAAAGGGAGGAAAAAAAAACTCTGAATCAAAATATGAAAATGTTGATCTCATTATCATTAATTCACATACAAAATGTTGATGCATAACAAATAGAGGTAACAGAGACTTCTGAGGGAAAAAAATGTTTTTTTTTTTTGCGAAGTGGGGATTGTTGCCGAAGTACAGGTCTTAGGTTGGATGAACCTAAATATTAAACAGCATACTGCTATTAAGGTTTAACAGTATTATACAAGAAAGACAATGAGAAGATGGACAGGGGAAATAGAAGAGCTCAAGATGATCCAATAATATTGAAGACAGGACAATATATACCAACACTCTTTAGTTTACAAGTTTTGTGAAGAAAAAGATGAATAGAACTGAGCATAACCTAGAACCAGTCACCAAGTTACAAAATTATAGACCCACAGTTTTTAAATGACTTACAGAGTATAAATAATCAACAGCTCGTTCAGGGTTGTTGAATGCAGCACGTAGAGCACGAACAACTGTTTCTCGGTTCCAGTCTCCTCCACCCATATCAAGAATCTCTTGAATGGTTGCTTCTAAATTACTTCCTGCAACGAGATTTGATGCTGCTTGCCCATACATGTTTGTATCTAAACTGCTTCAATGACAGGGAAAAAAAAAGAAAAAATATATATATTATTAGTTAAATTTTAACTGCTATTTGATACCTTGTTAATTTCACTTTAAAAACACATTTTATTATTAAAATAAAACTTTAAAACGTGTCATTTTGCTTCATTTGATTGATTACAACACATCGAATTGCACATGTTAACCAAACACTTTATTATTTAACTACATACAAAACCTCACGTTGCTTTGGTTTATTGTGATTTTATTTCTTTTATTGTCTATTTTTAGTTTTTAGAGCATCAATTGTTTTTAAATTTTTGACGTAAATCATAGCAAAATTTATTAGATCAAGATATAATCTCAAATCCTTTAGACCACTAGCAATTTTTTTTCTACTTATTGCATTTTCTCCAAACTTTTCTAGAAAACATACATATTATTTTAATCAATAATAAAAATACATAAGCATATAAAATATTATATAAATTGATTCAACATGTGAATGTAATAAAAACAAGTTTAATTAAATACATGTACCATATTTAATGGTTGAAGATTGACAATCCAAATAATAAAATTATTGACATGATAAATAAAAACTCAATTGAATATAAAATTAGCCATTAAAAAATTTCAATTAACTGAACCCATGAAAAAGATATTTTTATTTTCTTAATTATTATAGAGAGAACTCTAAAAGACGTGGGGGAAACTGTAGACTAAAACTCATGGTCACTATGGATTCACTGTGCCCATGAGCTTCTTCTTCTTTTTTGTTCTTTTTTTAGTTTTTCCCTTTAAGGGCGTAATTGGAGGCTAATTTGGTTAAATTTGTTAAAGAATTGTGAAATTGAAAGAAAAGGAACTAAAATGAAATGTGCAAAGAACATGGGTGGTCTTTTCTAAATTTTTATGAAATGTTCAACTTAGTCCTCATTATTTACTAATTATAAGAATTGGGTCCCTTCAATTTTTGAAGTTCCAACAAAAATCAATTTTGATCCAAAACTTTATTTTTTTTATTCTTGGTTTGAGAGATGAGAGAGAAAGTTGTTGGATTCCAAGGGTAAAGAGAAAAATATCGTTGACACCGTTTTCAGCCACCAAAACAGTCGATATCTTTATGTCAAATAGTTTCATTTGATAAGGGGAGTTCAACTTAAGTGTTTTTTTATCTTGAAAATGCCTAAAATAATATATATGAGCTCGAAAATATTTTTGGTTTTGCATTGCTTTCGGGTTTTGGAATAGTTTTTTGAGTTTTTTAGGCCATGGATGGGTTTAGAAAAGTTCCAATTGTATTTTCTATGTGTTTTGAATCAAAAATAAATTGAAAAATAGGTTTTAAAGTCAAAAAAGCTTCTGCCCCGATTTACCAACCACCGAAGAGAACGGAATCTAGCCGTCATCTTATGTAATGGGTAGACGCCCCATCTGTAATCAAAAAAAATTATGGGCCCAAGCTCATGAGCCCTTCCTTTTTTTTCTAAATTTTTTTTTTTACTTGATGCTTGTTTATATGTATTTTTTAAAAAAAAATTTATTTATATTTAAATTAATAATTCTTTTCTCTTTTATTTTGTTTATATAGTCTGTTTTAAATAGCAATTATTTTTTAGTTATTTTGTATGTATTTAATTTTTGAAAAGATTATTCTAATTCATCTGTAATTTTTTTATGTTTAGTATAAATAAAAAAATATTTATTTTTAGATAATATGTATAACCTTATACATAGTATTTTTTTTCCTTTTATTTTATTCAATCAATTTTATGTGTATCTATTTCTATTATCATTTAATTAAATAAAAATTTGATTTTAGTAAACAAATTCAATACATTTCATGTGTATCTATTTCTATTATCGTTTGATTAAATAAAAAATTAAGTTTGGTAAACAAAGTCATTCAACACAATTGGGTCAAAGTCCCGTGTTGTAAAATCAAATATCTTGATCTATAAATATATCTATCGATTTTTTTATTTTTATCTTCATTTATCGTTAATGATTTTTTTTTATTTTTTTACATACAGTTCTCGATTTATTTGATTACATGCATGCATGAATTTTTTTTATTTACACTTATAATTTTTCAATGAACAAATATGCGTCGAAAAAGCCTACATATAATTTTTTTGTAGGAAAAAATATATCTGACCGGTGGCGTAGCACGGGCCAAATGGCTAGTTATATTCCATTTGAATTCAACTTTCATTTATATGGTTATTGTTGAATATAATAATACATGCCAATGGTAATTTCATGATTATGAAAAAAATAAATAAATCAGATAATAAAAACATAATTGTTGTCTAAATAATATTTGGAAAGAGTAAAAAATGAGATAAAAAAAATAAGATCAAAATCTTGAAATTCAAATTATAGATCATGATATGAATGCATCTTCTCCATGAACACGAAATAAAATGATTTTTTTGCAAGAAATCTCAAGACTGGGTTCAAACTTGATATTATATATGTACATTTTATCATATAATAAAAACTATATTCATATGTGTATAATTTATCACATATAGGGAGTAGAAAAAATAATTCAATGCATAGGACAAAAAACTGTCAACGCATATTCTTCCCTCCTTTTCCATATATACTTCACAAACTCTACTACCCAAAGCACTAGTATAAACTTGGCCAAATATCTAGCATTCCACCCACCAATCTCAAACCTCCTTTGGCCAGATGTCAACTTTTTAATCCAACTTAATCATATTCATTAAATGTTATAGATGATTTATTGTAGTTGGCTAGCATGGCCCCACTAATAATTTAGATTTGTAGTTCTCATTAAAAGCATAAAGAATCCGATCAGAAAAAGTATTGTCAGTTTGAGAGTCCTAGTTTTGATTGCAATACAGCTCAAGAATTTAAAAATTAAATAAATAAACAGTTGTCCTTTGCGATTATAATTGAAATAGGTTATGTCATCTTCAAGATTTTAATAACTTGAAATTGTGTAAACGAACTCAACAACTCAAGGAACTTACAATAAATTTCAATTCATTGCCTAATTTAAAAATCACTTATAGTAGTTAAAGATTTAATTGACAGATTTCTTGATCAAATGAAGATTTATTACCAAATAATATCAAAAGTTGATAGGCTACGTATTTTCCGCGATCAACATTAGGGCTACAAATAATTTTCTTATTCATAGGAGTGTCAATTGCATCCGTATTATGTTTGTTGACCATTAAAATTAAATATTTTAAATCAGTAAGAATGTAAAATAGATTGTTACCCTAGTAGCAAAGGAAGTGAAAACAATATTGATTTCTAAAATTCAGCTAACATATGAATTTTACATCTCTTTTACAAGCCATGATGATCAATGCATCTGTTTCTTGTTGCTGATCTTTCTTTTTTATCACTAACCTTTTCTCTTAGAAAAAACTCACATATTAAAAAAAAAAAAAATCCATGTGCAAAAATGACATATGACATAAAAGATAGGAAATTGAAAAGGGAAACCATCAAATTCAAGCTCAAGATGCGTACAAAATCCAGTGACTTGAATTATGAAAGCTGTAGATAATGAAACTTATGTTTTTGATGATCATGGTATCATGCCCCTTAACAGTGATAGTAAAGAAGATTGGTTAAAAACCAGTACAAGAAAATACTCACAGAGCTGAAGTAACTACAGCAGGACTGGATTCAGCAGCAGATTGTGGCCTGCAAGATTCACAACTTTAAAATAAATAAAAAAAGACCAGAAAAATACAAACCCAAGTAATGGCAGAAAATGAAAAGATATTCTGATATAAACAAAACAGAGAAAGAGAAAGAAAAAGCTTTAAATTCAAAACCCACAAAGCAGCAGCTGGTACAGGAGCTTGAGATGTTATTGATGGTTGTGTCACATTAGAAGGCAAGGAACTCGCAGGTGGGGCCTGTGCAGCAAGCAGTTGCATTAATTGATCTCAGACGGAGCTTAACAACACACTTTGAATCATATTGCTAACAGAGCATCTTTAATTGCTGCTTGTTACGAAAATAAACAAAAGATGAAAGAAGGTTGAAAAAAAGTTTAAGATCTGTAAAATTAGATACTACAGTTATCCTCTTCCAAAATCAAAAGATATCTAATAAATGGGTATTTGTTAAGCCAATAAAATTAAAATGCATGTATGATGAGAACATCTTGGCAGAGTTTTGTTTCTTGGAGAGCCATATGGAAAATCAAAGTCACATTTAGAGTTTCCTTTGCTTAACAAGGGGTGCTGGGGGTATGACTTCAACCATGGATAAATACAATATAAGGGAATGGTGTGGATAAATCAGTGCTATCATTGCAAGGAAGCAGCTGAATCCTTTACTTGTTGGTATCATTCGTGGAGTAGAGCTTTATGGAATTAGCATATGAGATCGTGGCTGTCGCTTGGATCATGTCAGGCATATTGGAACAGGAGCTGAATGTTTACACCGGGAAAACTGGAGAATTTTGCAGAGGCAATAGGGACCTCTGGGGTTTGTACTCCATCAGCCAAAGTAAATGCAATAAATGAGCATTTGACAGGCGAGAATTAGATTGGGACACTAAACTTTTGGCACAAGGAAAATACTTTCAAACTGTAGATTCTTATTCTGCATGTATTTTCTGTTCCCGGTAAATGTGTGGCACCATCTTAGTTCCTTTTAATAGAAGGCAAAGCCTTTAAAAAACTCTTGATAGCAAAACTATTAAGATCCTCACAAATCCAAAAATAACTAGGAGATTGAGTAAAGGGAAGCTAATACAGCAAAACCCAAGATCCATTATTTAAGCATGTGTAAAGTGTAGCTATTTCATTAAAAATTTATCATCCTATAATCTTTAATGCATGTTTTGCCCAAATTTTGATATTGTACTAGAACTCCATAGATTTTACAACTAGGCTGAAAAATATCTCCTAGAGTATCCATATGTCATGGGGATTGATTAAAGCCATCTTGACCTCCAGAAAAACAGAAAAGCCTATTTACTTCTAAATAAATCTAAGCTATCCCTTAAAAAGTATGTTAACAAAGTAAAAAATCAGAACACCATGAGTGTTTGCATATAGCATAATTAATCATGCACACCAAAGTATCCCATCCTAAAATTTAATAAAGGAAAGCATCTTTGCATTCTGCAACCAAAGGAATAAATGTAGAAACCATTTTATACTTTTTTTTTTTTAGATTAACGTGGGTATCCGGGTCAGCTTGTGCGCACCTCGACTAATCCCACGAACCTTGAAGTTAACGACCATGTAAGCCTCCAGTAGCCCTGAGGTTTGTGGGACTCGAACTGGTGATCTCTGAGGAGCAAACCCAGGACCTAACCAGTTGAGCTACACCCCTCAAGGTTAGAGACCATTTTATACTTACTTGGCTTGGTGGTGCAGTTGGTGCAGTTGAGGGTCCACCAGATGAAACCTTACTCTACACATGTTTGAGCATATGCATAAATCAGTGATCATAATTCATATAATTTCTTGCATCACACTTGAAAAAAGTAAACTAATGTTATTCAATTTACCAATCAGACAGCATGGTTAAAAATAAATTACATCAGACTTAAAATGGAAAATCTACCATCATTTTTCATCGTTATTCAAATCAAAATTAACCATGTACAAATATTCATATATAGAATTCCATTCTTATGAGCATGGTTGCTAGAATCTTACGATTCACTATTTGAATCTTACGATCCATCTCAATTCACATACAAAAAGATGTGAATTATTGGGTAGACTGCAGATGCATATGAATATTGTGATTCAGTCACGATTCAATTCGATTAAGTGAGTTTTACAAGACAACTCTAATAGAAAATGAATGTAAAATTCATAATTGTAAAAGAGATGGTAAGAATAGGAATGTTAAGACTAGAGATCATATATGGCAACAACTTATAAGCAATTTTCTTTGATAAATATTTCTACTTGAAACTAAAATGAATTATAAATTAAATTTTTGCAAAGAACGAGAAGGGTGAGGGTGATTATTACTTTTTATTGAAGCAGGGGGTCTGGTAGTTTAACTAGCTAGAAGATAGCTTTTAAATATATCATAAGTTAAAGAGCCTTATTTAAAATCTATCTTCTATATAGTTAAACTACTAGACCACCTGCTTTAATAAAGTTAACGAGCCTTTAGAATGATCAAGTATCATTGAACAATATGTTGAACTTTAAGACTTTGGGATCATTAGTTGACTAAGAACTAATAAATTAAATGAATTGATGCACATTTTGTTTAGTAAATGGTCAGTTTTCCTTAATTTTAAAAACATTTAGCATGTTATTTATCTTCCATAATGCCATTTTCCATTTGTTACTGAATCTTACAATTCACAGTTCTATAAGATTCAGAATCTCAAAAACCGACTCACAAGTTGATCTCAATTTGACTAACATGCTTATGAGCTATTAAAATTTCAAAAATCAATACAGGATTCTTATACACCATTAAATAAGTTCAGAAAATACATCTGCAACCAGAAGCAGCGAAGCCATATCATATTTTATAAGACAGGTAAAGCTGGGTAAATGAATATCAGCATTACTATGTTGGTATGAAAGGACCGAGGAACCCAACCCTTGAGGTACAATAATATATCCTTAACACGTGAGCTACAAGAACATACCAAAAAAACAATATTAAGCTTCGTGTATTTCTTCATAAGAAATAAACTAAAATATATATATATATACATCACAAAGCAACTCCTGCAAGCACCTCTCTCACTACCTTTATTTCCATAGAAAATGAAAGATAACAAGATTCCACTCCCCGACAAATCTAACCACATCTAGAGTCGGTTCGGGAAACTTTTCCCAATCTTCACATGGCAAATACAGAGAATTAATTAAACAAGCAATAGGAATTATCTTGTATAAACATCAAATCTTTCCAAGTGCAGTTAATGAACATAACCGAACTTCCAAAACAAGGACTGAATATTGGATTTCTGCAGTTGTGTTTATTCAAAATTCGCAGCATTTCCTTTCACTTAAAAGACTTTCCCTTCATCATTAAAATGAGCAACAAAACCAAAAACACTCACCTTGCTTAACATAACAACAAAAAAACTACTTTCAGAAACTTTATTTTCATCCAATGTTGTATCATCCTTAAGTACTTTCCCTTGATAAACTAGCATCTGCTGTCCCGCTGGATAAACATCCGCTCCCTGTACACTCTCTATGTTTTTCTTAACATCAGCCACCTAAATTAAATAAAATGAAATAAAAAACGAACACAAATAAATAAATCACCAGCAGCATCATTATTTTCAATTATACTAAATTACGAAGCTAAAAAAAATTGATAAAAAAAACAAACAAACAAACACGTAAAAGCCTAAATAACCTAGAAAAAAAACAACTCAAAAAATACACTAAATTGCAGTTAATTACAAAAATCAAACACTAAAAACGCGAATTATAGTTTTAATGGGTGTAATTAGCGTGAAAATCGAGGAATTTAAGCGAAATAAGAGAGTTAAATTACCGTATCTTCAGGTTTAACTTCGATCTCGAAGTTGGTACCCTTCAAAGTCTTTACAAAAACCTTCATTATCTTGAATCCGAATAATAGTAGATTCCTCTCCGGCGGGCGAACACTGATATCCGGTTGCCGCCGGCGAGAGAGAAAGGGAGAGAAAACGAGGAGGGAATAGACAAAGTACACGTCAGTGAGAAATTAAAAACATGGGCTTGGTTTTGTTGGATATTAGCTGGAGGAAGAAGGGTAGGAATTGAATAACGGCTATGTTTCTTGAAGTGGTGTGATGCCCAGTTATTTGATGAAACGTGTAGGAAGGAGGGAGTCTGTGCAACGTGGTGTGTTTTTATTGCGTAGTTAGGAGTTTTGGAAATAAAATAAAATAAAAGATAAGGTTTTGTCTACGTAAGGAGGTAGAGAGAGAGATAGTACAGAGATATAGATAAATGGAGTTGGTAGATTTTTGATTTTGTGTGTCTATGACAATGGAGGAACTTTCTTCTATCCCCTCTGCTGTGACTTTAAAAAGTCAAAGGCAAGAAGGTGGAGAATAAATTGGGTATCTATCACCCCAAATA
>Ga0325401_1003900_pt1 | contig 13861 bp, 7 predicted proteins | sample PopdelMetagenome_FD_205666 | JGI IMG/M metagenome (GOLD analysis project Ga0325401, IMG submission 205666) | Populus deltoides microbial communities from Bellville, Georgia, United States - Xylem-PdKOR-R2 | ecosystem: Host-associated > Plants > Phyllosphere > Stem > Wood/Secondary xylem | place...
TGGGGAGTGACCGAGGTGGTCAAAGGGAGCGAGAGCGAGAGAGGGAGACGCGGGCTCAACTTAAAACACAGATGGATAGTTAAAACAGCAGCATTCAAATTTGAATTCTAGCAATGAGAGACCCAATGTTTCTCGCTTCTATCACACACTGCTTGTTTTTGTCTCCAAGCTGTAACATGTCTTGATTGCTGTAACTCTCAGAGAGAGTCCGTCCCACTTCACGAGGAAGACAAAAGACTTTCAGATTTTCTATAAACTAAAACAGTACTAATTAAATACATTACACACACACATACTCTTTTTTTTTTTTTTCCTTTTTATTAACAAACTATTATCGTAAAAACCAGGCCTCGGCCAATACCGTTACATTGATTATGGCGCACAACTATAAGTTGTGGATTCACAGGTGACAATGCTACAGTATCATGCCTTTCTGATTCCATTTTAATTTAAAAAATGTTTTGGGAATAATTACCATAAATAATTTTTCAATGAGCTAAAACACCATAAAATATTTGGCAGCTGATGGTCATATTATTTTTTTAATGTAAAAAATTTGTTTAATAGTTGCTATTTCTTTTTCTTGAAGGAAAAAAAAACTTAAATCACATGGGATTAACTTAATGTGATTTGTTTGATTTTGTGAGTCTAAAAATAATTAGAAGGATCAATAAAAACATAAATTGACTCAAAATAAATATTTTAAGATGAGATTTTTTTTTATATAAATATTAAGAATGAAACATATTAGATTAATTCGGATGAGTCCGAGTTAACCTGTCAATTTGCATGCCAAGTCATGAGACTATAATAATTTCATAGAAAATAAATCAAAACAAATTATGAAGTTTAATTTTTAATAAACTTAGTGTTAAATAATGAAATTAAAAAAATCAATTAAAAAATAATAAAAAATAACCAGAGTCAACCTGCCAAACCTGTAATTTGAATCATGAAACTGAGATAACCTAATAGAAAAAAATAATTAAAATAAATTATAAATCTTAATTTTTAATTTAACCCACTATTGAAAGATAAAATTAAAAAAGATTCAATTAAAATATGAAATAAAAAACGACTCGAATCAAACTCGTTAGCCTAGTCATAAAACGAATATAACATCATAAAAAACAAACTAAAATAAATTATTAAAAAATCAACTCAATGTTAAAGAAATATTTTTTAAAAAAAGTTAATAAAAAAAAGAAAAAAAAACATAGAGTCAACTGAGTCCATCATTAAACTTGTAGTCTACGTCATGAGATTAAAATAATTTAATAAAAAATAATTTAAAAACAATTATAAAGCATAATTTCTAATTAAATTAATGTTGAAAAATATAATTAAAACTAAAAAAATATATTGAAAGAAAAAAAAAGAAAAAATACTCCAATAAATAATATTTCAGAAGGAAAAATATAATAAAATTCTCTTCTCTTTTATTTTTTTGTTTAATAATTAACATGCATAATTCATAAAGGTTACTCATAGCGTAGATTTTTGGGTGTAATAATTTAACGAGATGAAGATTTTTAGATTCCATTGGGATATTCCCGGAATAAAAGTTTTGAAGCTGGCAGGAGGAGATGCTGAGACAGATCAGAGATGCCACATGGACATTTATTAGGTACTGAATATTTTTTTTTTTTCCTGTAATGGTGATCTAAATCTTTGCTTTTTCGATTTCCGTGATAATTTAAAAAATTAATTTGAAATGTGACCCAAACAATTACAAGCACATTATATGTAATACAATACTCAGAAATTTTATAATACTTAAATTCTAAGGTATTAATATTTATAATATTAGAAGAAAGACAAACATGAGAAAAAAAGCATAAATTAAAGATAAATTTTCATATTTTTGTTTTCTTATTTATAAATTATGATATGATTTATCTTTCATGTTTTTATAATTCTCTCTTTAGATCTTTCTTTTAAATATTAAATATTGATAGTTATAATTTTAACACCAAAAAATAGCTTGCAAATCATACTTTTGAAACCCGGACCGACCCGACTGGTCGATCCGGGACCAGATCGATCCAGATCTGAAACCGGTCTGAGTCTAAATAAAAACCTGTCGGGAAGTTGGCCTGACAAAACCTGGTTAAAGTCTTGAAATATATTTGAACTTGGCAATCAAAGAACATAATCTAAATTCTGTTCGGTTTCTAAATTAACCTAAACATATTTCTAAACATGTGTTCTTAAAACTTTTCTTAAAAAAATTAAATAGCTTCAAGTACGAAGTTAAACTTTTATAATCTCTTAGTAAAAAAAATCAAATCCCATCTATTTCATTAATTTACATTCAGTTTTGTTTTTCAAATAATAAAATATTTTATCTTGAGTGTATTCTAAGAACACAGATTAATTGATTGAATTGGAGAGTTTGACTTATGTAAGTGAAACTCTCCAATTCCATCAAGTAATGTGTGCCATTAGGGCACACGTTAGAAAAATCCATAATTAATTTGTTGATATTTTAATTTATTGTATCTTTTATAATTAATAAAATAACATATGATTGTATAACTAATAAGATACATATTATTAATTTGTGCAGATGACATCTAATTAAATAAATTAATAAATTACCAGTTAATTGTAATATATTCATGGCTAATCTTTATAAGTAGATATCATATTTTAAATATGATCTTCAAAAACAAAATATTCATATCAAAGTTATTTTCTTTTGAATTTTTTTTCTTTTTGAAAAATAAATTATGAGTTAATTTTTAATGAGAATAATGTGGGAATTATAAAAATATTTTTAAAATTATATTTTTTAAGGCTTGAGCATGGTAATATTTTTCTCTCCAACATTTAAAAAATTACATTTTAATACTAGAGACCATATAGTTGATAACATTTTGTATATTAAGTTCACTATAACCCGATTTTGGGTTCCTAAAAATTCTTTTATGCAATTTCTTTTTGAAATATTCAAAAATATAAAAAAATCATAAATTCAAAATCTAAAAACAGATGAGCTTTTGAGCTACAATAGATCAAGATGCTAGAAAAATAGTCAGATTGAGATATTGTTGATGAGATAGGCAGAAGAGGGATTTAATCGCATAAATTGGAAGTAATTAATAGGACAAAATTGGATCAAATGGCAAAGGTTAGGAACTCAATTGCAACATTGGAGAGCCTAATTGAAGAAAAATTAAGTTTGAAGGATAAGTAAGCCAAGATTAGAAGAAATAATTAAATTTAAGGGCTCAATTAGACTTTTAATGTGTTTAATTGACTTTATTAAAGACTTAATTGAAGCAAAAATAGGGTTGAAAGTCGATTTGGCCAAAATTGAAAGAGTGAATTAAGTTCAAGATCTTAATTAAACTTTTAATGGGTTTAATTGATTTAATTAAGGACTTAATTGAAGCAAAATTAAGTTTGAAAGTTAATTTTTTCAAAATTAGAAGAATTAATTAAGTTCAATGGCTTAATTAAACTTTTAATGGGTTGAATTGACTTTATTAAGGACTTAATTGAAGCAAAATCAAGTTTGAAAGTTGATTTGGCTAAAATTAAAGAATTAATTAAATTCAAGAGGCTTAATTAAACTTTTGATAGGTTGAATTGACTTAATTAAGGACTTAATTGAAGCAAATTAAGTTTGAAAGTTGATTTGGTCAAAATTAAAAGAATTAATTAAGTTTAAGGGATTAATTTAACTTTTAAATAGTTTAATTGACTTAATTAAGGATTTAATTGAAAAAATATTAAGTTTGGAGGCATAGTTTGGGTCAATTTAAAAGATCAGAAATCCAATTAAAGCTTTAAAAAGCATAATTGGTGCAATCATGGTCTTAATTAAAAAAGAAGAAGTTTAAAGGAGCAATTGAGGATGAAATTGCATAATTTGAAAACCAATGACTAATTTGTAAAGGGTGTGTGAATTAAAGGATTCTAATCAATATTTTCAATGATGTGATTGCATGAAGTGAAAAGTTTTCAGGTTAATTAAAGGTGTATATGTTGAAATTAGAAATACATGGACTATAATGAAAATTCTCAAAATCCTAATTAAAAACCCTACTTTTCAGGGTTTAGAACAAACAATGTGTCATTTAAACTTTAATGAAAAGAAAAGGTGATATGTCATTTAATCATTGTTATTCATTTTTTTTTCTTTAGCCAAGAAAGTTGATCAAGGAACCACAATTAGATGAATGAATATTGCATCTCCGACTACCTTAGGGGCCAATTGACATTAAATGTCTGAGAAACACTTTCTTTACAAAGATCAACCATCCTTATCAAACGCTTATACCCTATTTGGCTAAAAGAACTTGACAATTTCATATCCCCAATCAACCTATCTTGAATTGATAGTTTCAAACAGATCGAGGATCAATCTTCCAATAGATGAATATGAAGTTCTTAACCTCCGAATCAAATGTGGTTTATTCTTAATGATAGATATGCATCTCCTCTACATATTTCAGGTCCTCTAGTGGTATGTTAATGTCCTAATTTATAGGATGAATTTGCCAAAAGTACCTTACCCACAACCTAGACTAAAAAAGAGAATCACTCATGAAAGAGCTAACTTTAAGGCTGCTTTCTCTCATAATGGTTTAGTTCACAAAGTGACAAAAAGAAACCAGGAATCGCAACTTTTAAGGGAAGGTTATAGAAGACAAATAAAGGGAGAGTCTTCTATAATCATCTACCAATGGAAAACCAACATGGTTTTATAACCTCCTAAATTTTGTTTCAACCTATAAAAAAAGGGTCTCTTCACAAATATAGGGGGGAGAAAAATCAAGAGAAGTTTATGAGAGAATCAAGTGATAAATTCCAAAGGTGATTAAGTGAGTGTTTGGAAACGCAGGCCAACCCGCGTTTCCCAAAAAATTCAAATTTTTTTGCTAAAAATTAATTTTTTATATATATTTTGGATTGTTTTGATGTGCTGATCTCAAAAATAATTTTAAAAAAAATAAAAAAAACATTATTTTGATGTATTTCGGCATGAAAAGAACTTTGAAAAGCAACCGTAACCACACTCCTAAACAGGAGTTTAAAAAAGAAATGCTAGTAAAATAGTGTGAAAAAAGTTGGAGAAAATAAGGGAGAAGAAAAGAAGAGGAGCAAACAAACCAAATATTGATTAGGAGTTAGGAATAAGAAGAAAAAGGCAAGAAATACCATAAAAAAGGGAGCATTATGGTTAGAAGATATGCTTTTTTTTTTTTGACGAGATGGTGTAGCTCAATAAGCACACCTCTCTTTTAATCCATTTGAAATTATTATTTGAAGGTTTATTATTCATCTATAATGATTAATTGTTAGTTTACAAGCATTGTACGTGTTTTTTTATATAGCAAAATATATTTTAAAGGAATATGCATTGTTTTGAAAAGTAGGTTCAAGATGGAATTAGATGTATAGTTTGATGTTTATGACTGCTAATATGATGATGATAGCTTGTTTAAATAACAAGAAAGAATGTCTTGATGCTTAGATACTAAATCTATTTTTGATTTCATATTAGGTTGGTCAAGTTATGTTCATGATAAGGTTGATTAAAAAAATATATTAAAATCAATATTTGAAGAAATACATTTTTGAAATCTTATGGATTGATTTGGTTTAATTGTTGTATTATTTTTTTTTCTTAAGTACTTTGATAGTTCGAGTAAGTTATAATGGGCATGCTTGAGTTAGAGTTGCTGGGTTTAAGCCATTATACTAGAGTTTGGTTATTTTCTGGGTTAAAGACTGATTATAGGATTTTCTAGGTTTTTGTTTGGGTTTTGGTTAAATGTTCAAAGGTTGTCAAATTCAATTTTTTACAAACTAATATTTTGGCCTATCATAGGTTTGAATCAAAGCATTAACCTATGCAAAATTGTTTTTTTGCTCTTGATTCACCCATTTAAGGCTTGATTTAGATCAATCAATCCTTGGTAACTTTGAATATCCAAGTTTTAGTTTGGATTATCAAGTATGACTCATGCAATTTATGACTTATTTTTTTGCATTTGATGCATCATTATACTTGAATCTTTCTTATTCGATCTCTTTTCGTCCTTGATTTGGTGTAATCTATTCTTTATCTTTAATTGGATTTCTGAGGTTCATCCATCTTCTTCGTGTTCTTGAGAGGACTCGACCAAAACATGCCTTTTGATCTTTGATTTTTCTTTGCTATGTGTGGGATATGTTTTTAGGCCTTGGGCCAAGCTGGTAAGCCTAGTCTATGTGGCTGGGCCAAGCCTTTCAAAGCTCAAGGTCATGTTTAGCGAGATGAAAATTTACCAAAGAAAAAATATGTTTTTGAGTTCTTAAAGTTTGTTTAACAAAAATGTCTTAATATTTTTGTTTTAACCTTATATTTATGTTTTTTTTCTTGTTTTGCTAAACATAACCTTAGTAAAATCTTAATTTAGTTTTAGATTTTTAATGGATCATTTTGCAATTAATTTTGGATCTTCCACATCATTTTTATCCTTTCATATTTAATATTTGAGATTGCGAACTTATACGTAAGGCATTTTCCTCATATTAAATAAATCCATTTCTTTTGTTATATATATATATATATATATATATATATATATAAAAGCAAAAGAAATTATATCTTTCAAAAATATATTTATGCCTTAAATTGCATATGGCTAAGTTTCTTCAAAAACATCATTTTTTCATTTTTAATTAAGAAAATACAAAAAATACGAAAGAAGAGATATTGCATGAAATAACATACTAAAAAAAATCAATTTGTTTATTTTTAATATCAGGGATTATGAACTTATATTTAAAATATATTCTCGTTATTAAAAGAAACAAATATAGGAAAATATGTTTTGGCTCTAGACTAGTTAGGGTTGACCTATAAAGCCGTAATCCACTATGCTGAAGTGGACTTGTTTTAACCAATAAATATACTAGTGGTTAGAAAAACACAATGGAGCCTTAATAATAATAAGAAAAATGAGTAATACAACTTTTTCTAGATATGGTGTAATAGGGGTGATAATATCCTTCCTATACACAACTAGTCTTTCTATTCAGACTCTAAAGACTAATTAGGGTTTTTAGTTATCAAAATGTTAGGTGACGATTACAAACATTTTAAACCATAAAAAGAAAAAAGAATTTTTTTTTCTTTCCACACCATTAAAAATCATGATTCAGGAGGATAATTCGTAATGCCATATATGTACGACAAAGTTAATTACCAATGAACTCAATCAACAAAAAGTTTAGAAGTTTTGAAATGTTACAAGTTTGCTATTATAATTGACTTAATATCTAAAACACCCTTTATAATTTCTGTATCTTCTTCTTTCTTTTATGATTGTTATCCTAGATTAAAACCTAGGTATTACTCTTCTTTCTTGTCCACCAAATCATTATTTTCTACCACTCCCTAAATCTAAAGACTGATCACCACTAGCTGAAAAGCACAACAAAATTTCCTAGTAAATAGCTTGATTTTTTTCATATCCAAGCCTGAATTCCTTGGTGACACAGAACATTGAAAAATACTTCCGATATAATAATTGAAGTAACATGCTTCCTATATTATGATGATGTGTTTATTGATTCAGATTGATTGTAAATCTTTACGATTGTCAAATATTTGAAGTATTATGAGTTCATGCTCGTTGTGCGATAACCTCGAGGGTATGATGCCACCAAGTAATTTATTTTTGAGGTTGAGTAAAGATGGAAATCAATATCCCGCGATAGAGTTAGAAGAAATAGGTTGCAAAAGGTTTATCCGAGACATAATGGTTTGGTTTCGGTGTGAATTTTTAATGTCTCGATATTTCTTTGTGATTATAAAATTTGTATGCAAACACTTGATTTTTCTTGTGTTTAATTTTCAACATGATGCATTTTGTATATGAATGTGTTTCCAAAAAAATTATGCTATGAGTATTTTCATATAATAAAATTTAATTACTTTGTTTATTTTTATTAGTTGGGGTATTGTTTTCAAAACTTATGTTTTTTAAACATGAATGTGAAACAATGAGTTAAACAATGCCTCAACAATACCCTCTCAATATATTTTTCCATCGTATAGTAAATCATTATCCTACCAACATGCATAAACAAAGCGAGTTGGGGCTTTGTTTTCAAAACTTATGTTTTTTAAAGATGAATGTGAAACAATGAGTTAAACGATGCCTCAACAATACCCTCTCGATATATTTTTCCATCGTATAGTAAATCATTATCCTACCAACATGCATAAACAAAATATTTAGGAAAACCTCATCTTAGGATCTAGGCTAGGTTCAATGAGCCCAATAAAAGCTCATTCAATTATTCACTAACATGTCTTGATAAAATATTTATAGTCACAAGTCAAGAAATGGAGTAAATGATCATAGAAATGTCAATTCACCAAACAAATTGGGAGTAACAAAAATAACCAGGATTTTAGAACGGATAGACATAAAACATACCTCGGATCTAACTCATCATAGTGGACCCATGTAAAACGATCATCGATAAATTAGACACAACAAACCATTAGAAATAAATATAAATTGCAATGCAAAACATCTTATGTAGGATGTTTTATGGTAGTAGTATATTCCCTTTAACATAACCAGTCTTTTATCTAAAAACTTTATAAACCAATTAGTTTTTTTTTGTTACCATAATATTAGGTGATAACTTATATTTTTATTATTACCCCATTTTTTTTAAAAAAGTATTTGTTTTTATGCATTTATCGCAATGTCAGGTGCAACATATTTCATAGTTAATCATCATATTTTATACCTAATTTGATTAAATCTCATATTTAACCTAAAAAATTCTAACCGTAAATCTAATTCGCAACTAACAACAACCCAAAATCATCATAAATAACAAAATTAACAACTTGAATTAATACATTTTATAACTAATTAACATAATTTAAACCTATAATTAAAAAATTAATAATTCTTAATTCCAAACCCTAAAATAATTAAAATCAATAAATAGCACAAATTATCACAAACCCTTTGAAATTGATTAAGAAAAAAGAAATGATAACTAGAGATTGAGGTTTTAATTCATTCAGAGTCGCATGTTAGATATGTGATTCACGAGACACAAATGAAATATGTAATTTTTCAAACTATATTATTTTTTAAAATATTTTATGAAAAATAAGATTTCCAAAATTGTTTTTGATACAATGCTAAATTCAAAGAACATAGCTCTCTCCAAAGCCAAAATCCTTCTACCAGTTTGAAAAAAATGAGAGAAAAAAAAAAACATCCAGGTATTATTAACAAGTACAACAAGATTGATTAATTAATGTAAAATGTTTTACGCATGGTCCATGGGGATGATTCTCCACTCGCAAGTACACATTGTTTAATGTTTAAACTTTTTTACAGATGTCTGCTCCTAACTCTCACTTAACTAATACTTGCTTTGGTTTGCTTTCAAGGGAGGATAATTGATAATAAAAAAACCACAGACATATCACTTTCTTGTCTCTAAAGTTTGTTTTCCATCAGTAACTTGGAGTACAATTGAAGAAGCAGGGAGGGCCGGTCCCGTATCAAATTCTTAAATATTCTTGAACTATAAATAGTATTTCTACAACCTTTTCTCTTCATCAATTGCATTAAAAATGAAGCTGCCAAAGTGGAATACTTATGGTTTCTTTCTCTTCTTGATATGCCATTCATTGTTATCAGGTAATTCATCACAATGTTGGCATTGCTGTTTTTTTATTCATAGTAATATTGTTTCTTACATGCATTTAGCACTAAACATGAGTGGCCATATACGTAATGAGTTTGCGTGAATGTTGTAATAAGAGTCTAACTGCTGGCTACTATTGCAGGGCGATCATCAGGACACCAAGTTGCATTTTATGTTCACAACAAGTGCCCCTTTGCGATATGGCCGGCGACAGCCCCCAACACAGGCCATCCAGTGATTGCCGACGGTGGATTCCATCTCACCTCGGGTGAAACCCAACGCATCTACGCTCCATGGGATTGGAAAGGCCGAATTTGGGCTCGAACTGGCTGCAATTTCACCTCCAATGGGCAACCTGCTTGTGAAACTGGTGATTGCGATGGGCGTCTAGCATGTAATGGTCTAATAGGCACACCTCCAGTTACACTTATGCAAATATCACTTCAAGCAGATGGAACCAAGCCAAATTTTTATGATGTGAGCTTGGTTGATGGATATAACCTTCCTGTTTCGGTAACAACCAAGCAAATGTCATCTAAATGTACCATCGGAGGGTGCTCAAAAAATTTGAAAAAATCGTGCCCGATGGAGCTCCAGGTCCTCAACAAAAATGGGGAAATTGTGGCGTGCAAAAGCGCTTGCTTGGCTTTCAATCTTGACTCATTCTGTTGCAGTAATGAATATGGAAGCCCTGAGAAATGCAAGCCAAGCGTGTACTCGAAGATGTTTAAAGATGCATGTCCTTATTATTATAGCTATGCTTTTGATTCGCCTGCACCGCTGGTGAACTGTGCATCCAAAGAGTATATTGTCACCTTCTGCCCTTCGTCATGGGGAGGAGACCGCACTTCGATATAAAATTGTGTGCATAATTACACACCCAATTTATGTATTGATCCTTTGTTCCTTTGCTTCAATAATTAACTAGTGTTATCCGCGCGCATATATACGGGTGTTCCATTTATTTGATTTATGCTTGATTTTTATTCTCACTTGTTTAGATCATTTTCTTATCAATATTTTTCATTAATAATATAAAATAAAACCAATAAATTAGAAAATGATGGTTAAATCAATAAATTAGATACATTCCATAGACTTATAATCCAATTGTGAAATTAAAATGACATTAGATAAAATCAATTGCATTAAGCATTTAATAAATTGTATTATAAAGTGAAAGGTCACGTAGAATATCTATTAAAAAAAATTAAGTTAAATTAATGTAAAATTAGTTTCAATCATACCGTAATTTTAGATTTTCAAAAAACTTAAAACATATGCAAAATCCAATTGAAAAAACATTTAACATATTACATCAATAAAGAAGTGACTTTCAAGATCATTGTAGTCAAACCTGGTTTGGTTCAATGAGTTGACCCAAAACTATATAAATTAAAATCTAATCCAAATTAGATTTAAAATTTACCCAACCAAGAAGTTAAAACAATCAACCCAGAAAAAATAAAAAAAAAAACCAATTGATTTGATCATACTAGTCTAATTAGATTCAAACCTCCCATGATGATAAAATCAAAGCATCATTTTAGTCCTTCCTTAAAAATAATATTAAAAAATAAAGTATTTGATCAAGTGATTAAGAGACCCAAGTTGGATTTTAATTACACCTATATTTAAGACTTGGTGAATAGAAAAAAAAAAATAAAGAAAGAGAGATTAGATGGGTGAGATTATAACTATTGGAGATTCAAATGGATGGTTTGATATAAAAAAGAAAGATAAGTATTCATTTTAAAGTAAACGATTGTATAAGTATTTTTAATCCATTTGTTTTTATTTTATTTCAATTAATTATATACATTAATTAGAAGATACAATTTTGGTAGTTAATATCTTGAAAACGGAATACTTATCTAATCTACTTTGTTTCTATACTCATTCTAATTACTTAATTATCATTAATTGCAAGCACCAATATTACATTTTAAATATTGTTTTATTTTTTATTGGTTGAATATGCTGATATGGCATTTATTGGAGTTTATGATGTGGTAATTGACTATTTATATCTTTTGCTATTGCCTACAATCCACAATATTTATTTTTATAGGCTTGTAAAATGATTATTATAACTAATTACATATTACATTATCCAAGGACCGGAAATCTCCCCTCATTAGAATAGTAATTTGATTTTTTTTAAAAATTATTTTTTTAATTTCATTCTTTAACATTAAATTTAGTACGTAGGGGTTGAGTTCCATAATATATTTCGGTTAATTTACTTTCTATGAGGTTATCTCATTCTCATAACTTGAGTCACGAGTTTTGTGAGTTAACTTAATTGACTTGAGTATTTTTTGGAGTCATTTTTTGTAATTAATGTTTCTTCAATTTCATCATTCACCACCTGGGTTGATTAATAATTATGCTTCATAACATTTATATCATTTTTAAATTGATTTTTTTTTCAATTTCATCCTTCAATATTGCATTGATTGGGAATTGAGCTCTATAATTTGTTTTGATTTGTATTCTATTGGGTTATTCCGGTCTCACGATCCAAGTTTGGCGGGTTAACTCGGGTTTTATATTATTTAAAAAGAGATGTCATATTGAATTTTTTTAGTCAAACTATGTTTTTTTTCAATTGTCTATGTTACTTTTGAACTTGTCAAGTTAACCGTGTCATATCAGATCGATATCTACACATTTTAATTTTTTTATTTCTCGAGAAAATGTTAGCAATTCCTAGATATTTTTTTCAACTATTTAAGAAAAATAATAATCTGACCCATGCTACAGACAAATAATCTAGTAGCTTATACTAAAACAAGATTGCATTTAAATATTCTTTGAAAAATAAAATCCCTTAACTAAACAGGATGGGATTTCACTATTCATTCTCTTCAATAAACAACATCTGATTTTTTTGAATCAATACTTTTTTACCTTTACTTTGTAGAGGCTTTTCACATTTGGTTCATGTAATTTTAGTTATTTTTTTGTTGCGACCATTAAAAAGGAAATTTTGATACTTATATTTTTTTTAAATTTTCATAATCAATGTTCATAATTTTAGTTTTTATATTTCAATCCTAAACTTTATCTTTCTTATATTTTAGTCCTTGTGAGGTGGGAAAAGAGTGAAAAGTCAATGAAAAAAAAGAAGGAAAGAGAAAGCTTTGGGTTGGCAATATTCCAGTCATAAAAAAGATTAGTCCTAAGGTCAATGAGTTTGTCTTAGGAAGGGGAGCTTGATATATGTGGTTTTAATCTTTAACCATGCTTATAAAAATAAATCAGAATCCAAAGGTTTTTTTTATTTAATGTTTTATTTATAAACTGTATAATAAGTATTTTGGGGTTGAAAATAGTTTTATTGAAGTTTCTATAATGTTTTTTAAAAAAATTTAAATGGGAAAATATTAAAATTTGTATTTTGAATATTTAATAACTTGAATTCTAATTTTTTAATCATGTGGTTGTAATCACTACCTAGGGGAATGATGTGTTGTGCACTTATTTTGTTTAAAAAGAAGGTACGCGCGGGCTTGAATTTTTCTATCAGGACAAACAACACAAGTATCGTCATCTGTCTTTGATCTCATCTCCATGACTATTTGACGGAGCGCGTCATAATTCGTCGAGAGTTGTTGATATTGTTGTTTCAATGCAATGAACTCCTCAGACTGGGTGTTTGATACTGATGGAGAGCTTCCAACAGTTGAGACACTACGAGCCAAACACAAGTTTTCAGCCGTAGTGTTGGAGAGCCCGTAGACCCGATTTTTATCGGGTCCACCAGACGATCCCGCCTCCATCCACAAATATGGATCAAAATCTGGATGGGTCGACGGATTGTCCCCATATCTCTCCCTCAACCGGCTATTATAGGTTTCCTGAAAATTCCGTCGGTTAAAAAATCATCAAATGCAATTCAAGAAAATAATAACTTACAAAATAAAATGAATGAACGAACATACCACAAAGTGCTGAGCACGGTTGTCCACGAACTGCCGCACCCCCTTTTGGCGATCTTGACTCCGCACATGCATCTCTACAAACAGCTCCATTGGACTCGGTTCACGTCCAAGAGACGCAACCTGTAAGGAAAAAAATAGGTTGAAAGTTAAATATATTATAAGGAACGACAAATTAATTAACGATATATTTCATTAAAATTAATCTTACCATCCGCTTTGCATGTGCG
>Ga0325401_1003901_pt1 | contig 13861 bp, 8 predicted proteins | sample PopdelMetagenome_FD_205666 | JGI IMG/M metagenome (GOLD analysis project Ga0325401, IMG submission 205666) | Populus deltoides microbial communities from Bellville, Georgia, United States - Xylem-PdKOR-R2 | ecosystem: Host-associated > Plants > Phyllosphere > Stem > Wood/Secondary xylem | place...
AAGGAATAAAAATGAAGCCAAGAATCATGAGTTGTTTATCCAGCTCCAGTCAAGCTAAGACTTGCTGCTATGCATGCTGTAAGTTTCCAATTCCAAGACTGAAAAAGAAAAGGAAAAAATCTGATTGCCTAGTCCATCTCGATCCCTCTCAAACATCCTATCGCTCCATGCATTCAACTAATTATGATTGTTAAGCCTCCTTCAAGTTAAACCACGAAAAAACAGCTAGAAACTTTGCAATCAATTAAAATTGGAGACAAGAATTTTAACAGATTCGGTGAATAATTCAATGAGTTTTTTAATCCCATAAATCCATATCCTAATTAAGATTCCACCAATCGTGTTGTTAAAAATGAGTAATCCTATGCATGTTTTCCAACAGTTGGAAATATTAAATCACCAAAAGCTTGTGATTCCACAACGAAGTTAAAGCTACTAAAGAATACCTGCAATTATATCAGCTTCACCACTGATATACTTGGAGATGCTATGCACAACTGCATCTGCTCCAAGCTTTGCAAGGGAGAGAATCATTGGAGCAAAAGTTCTTGGACCTTATTTGGGTATGAAAACGATCTCAGCTAGCACGACAAATTAAGCTATTTACATTAAAAAAAAAAACCGGTATATAAACATGATCTCAAGATTTCAGCCAATTCAATGGTTGAATTAAAAATTATAGAAATATCCGTTAACAAACTCGTTTGACTTATCCAGATTTTTTTTTTTGTAACTTATTAGACCTATCAATCTACTCTTTATATGTGTCTAAAGGTATGACAATCCTATCACTTGTCAGTGACAATAATTTGGCTGCAAAAATGAGTCCCCAATGTCCTCAAGCTTAAAAAAGAAATGCTATAGGGCTGTAGATTAAAAAAAAAAAAAGACAGTTTGATGAATATAAAAGCAGTATACAACGATTTAAACATAGCTCTACTTCTCTGCAATGATTCAAGTGTTCATTTCAAATGATTAATTCCTTTCTGGGAAAGTTTTACAGACAATTTTGAAGGCACGTACAGTTGAAACTGAATGCCAAAAACAAAATAAATGATATCAAGTAAAAAGGTTGACGTACGTGCAACTTGCCATCAATTTGGCAAGTCCAAACGACTAAGAACCTGGTTAATCTTTCTAACTTCATATTAACGTAATCTAGGCCAGAACAAATGCCGAGAGCAGAATCAGTGCCAATAAAGCAAGGTTATTTCCAGTATTAATGACAGATGCATCAGATTTGAGGTCTGAGGGAGCGTCTGCCAAAGAGCCATCAGCAGCAGGAGTTGCTGCTATTGGACCATCCATTGCTGGAGGGGATGGAGCTGGAGAATCCGCAGCAGGGCCATCGGCAGTTGTTGGTGAAGGCCCTCCCACAGGCGAGATAGACATTGCAGGCGGAGTAGCTGATGGTGCGCTGGCAGCTGGAGGCTTCGCCATTGATGGGGCAGGTGCATGAGTGGGTGGAGGTTTTGCTGTGGATGGTGCAGGTGCCTTACTGGGTGGAGGATTTGAGGTGGATGGTGGCTTGTTTGGACTCGATGCTGGTGTTGGGGAAGTTTTTGGTGGGCCTACAGGAACAGGTGAAGTGGTGGAATTTGTATTGCCTGTGCCTGCTGGGACAATGATATTGCTAACCTGCAAGACTGAAATATTATAGGGTTGAGAGGAAACAGATTTAACCAAATTTGAACTAAGGCTGGATCCTGGAACTGCTGATCCAAAGGCAACTGAATTAGCACCCAAAACCGTGACATTCAAGAACCCTTGTTGGCCTTTGGCTTGCCCACTGGACTGGAAAAGGGTGGTGAGCATTGCAGTTTTATTTTGTAATTTTTGCAGCTTTGCTACATCATAGTAATCGAGTATTACATGCCCACTCAACACGTTCTTGATCTCACCGTTTGGTTTTCCAGAGAGAGGAGACATGTTCCCATTTTCCACCACTAGGACCGTGATCGTTTGGCGGCTGTTGATTTCACCAGCAAGTTGCGTTTGTGTCAAATAGCTGCTGAAGGTGCTGAAATCAGGGTACTGGCTGAGGATTTGGGTGATGTTAGAAGCTCTTACAGTATTGAAGAGAAGAAAGGAGGAGAAACAAAGAGCAAAAAGGGAAGAGGATTTGAGAGACATCTTTTGAAAACTGGTCATCAGGTGATGAGGTGATATCTACATTGAAGGCAAATGGAGTTTTTATATGCAAATGAGTGGATAAGAAGAAAGGTTCTATATTTGTCAAGAGAAGTTCCTCTGTTTAACCGAGTCTGTTGCGACTTTTGTTTGGTTGAAAACGAGGGTCAGTGGTGGAGCTTCTTTCGATTTGTAGAGCCTTATGCCAAGTTTACCGTTCATGTCAGGCACGTAGTTTCTTTTTTCCTAAAAATGGGCTATCTTAGAATACGAGTGTTCGATTGATCCTGCACCATATATTTTTTTTTTTGTGTCTCTTGTTAATGTTTCAAAATAGAATGGACAAATATATAAGAGATAGAACTCGTACTTTGTTAAAAAAAAAAAAAAACAGAAACAAGGATAAAATAAATATGTTTCCAAGACTTTTGGAGTGGATATTTGTATTTTTAAAACAAGAATGACAGAGAAACATGTCATTTTTATTTTTAGTTTTTTTTTTTTTTTAATCTTGAGATAGTAACTAAACTCTACTGAGAATCAATCAGCATGCTTAATCTTTTTTATATCCAGTAGATACATGGTACATGTTCCTACAGCATCCCTGTAATGAAATCAGAAACGCTGCAATTTTTGCATAAAATTTCAGAGGAATCCTAAAGGGACCCTATTTCAGGTGTTACTTGTTAGGTCTAAAGCTGTTTTATGTCAGAAATCTATCTCCCTTTTAACTATACCTTCAATAAATCTCTCTCCCTTTTATGTCAGAAAGCCCATTTTGACAGTCATGATCAGTTATTAGTCTTGCCACACGCCTTCCTCTACTCTACAAGAAAAAGTTTGAGGGGAGAATATTCCTCCAATTAATGGAAAAGCCAATGTTCCTGAACTCTGTTGACATCTTAAATTTATTTTTCTTTGGGAGGGAGACAATGGTGAGAGGCGGCTGATAGCAGTGTCTTCTGTCATATCCCTCAATGTTGGGAACCCAAAAAAAATCTGGGAGTCCACTACCACCATCCTGAGGAATCTTCAATTGCACTCTAAATAAAAATGAGTCAGCACCTGGCCAAAAACTGCACAGAGCTTTTAGTTTTGAGCACCGCTGCAGGAACTATTTCTCCTCTGGGCAAATGTTTCGGCAACTAGGAGAGGGTAAGCGATAGTTGCATCACAATGGACCTGGTTAAATGCAACAAAGAGGCAGATGAATTATCACTGCACTGACAAAAGAACATCATTACACAAAAAAAAACTGCAACAGTATCTCAAAATTCTGAACACATGGAAATAAGACACAGAACTATGATGCTCGTGGCTAAATGTGGGATCTGCAAGTGGTGTTGATCAAAAAACCTGAAATGGCACAAACAAACGATGAATTAGGGGAGATCAAACCATACCTTAACAGTTGTAGCACAACTTGAATGTCAGGATGAGCTCCAGAATCACTCCCATCAAATTCTTGTACCGTGTTGATAAATACAACAACTTGAATGTCAAGCTTCGAGGGTTGGAAGCTTGGAACCCACAGCAGACGAAGAAGAAACTATCGAGTTGAATAGTCGATTAATTAATTGATTATAATAATTTTATATATTTTTTTAATTAATATAGTTGAAAGCTTGTAATTAGTGTTTGGTAGGTTAATATAGCTCATGGTTAATATCTATTAAAAAATCTCTTTTAATGAAAATGAAGACTTTACGATATTTAAATAAATATCTTTTTAGAAAGAAAATACAATAATATTTTAAAAAGAGATGCTCTCAAAATATATATATATATATATATATATATATATATATATATATATATATAGTAGAGAATGAAGATTATGAATTTTTATTCTAAAAGTCTCATAATATATTTATAGTTTATGAGTCTTGTTCTTTTGTGGAGAGAAGAGACTGAAGAGTAATTTTACATTTGTGATACTTTAAATTGTATTGTAAGATGTATTCTACTCATTTTATCAAACTAAAAGATAGTAGCATGGCTGGTCATTAAAGACTTTAATACATCTAATGATTTTGGTGAAGTATAGACTTGTTTAATTAAGTTTATTTGTTGAGAAATAATTCTTCTATGATTTTATATAAAATTTATAGAATTGATGGTGATAGACTCAATAATCTCTCGAGTTTACATCAGACCCAACGTGCCTAGGCTAGGCACACTGACAACCCCATCTATAGCTAGGTCTAACTAGCACCGGACTCAACGCTCAGGGTTCGGCACATTACCAAGCCTAATTGTGGTTGGGTCTGGCTAGCTCCAGACCCAACACGAGACTTGACATGCTACCAAGCTTAATTGTGGTTGGGTTTAGCTAGCGTCAAACCCAATACGCCTTCACTAGGGTATGTTTGTGTTCTGAAAAATTTATACCCGTAAACTTTTCTTGATCCAAAATTTTTTGGTAAAGATATACTAATAAAATCTTAATTCATCACCTTGCTTTTTGGCATAGTAAAGTTTTATCTATGTAAGGTGTATGATGAGTTCTAGATGGCGTTGTTGTTGTTGCTGCTGCTGCTTTGAAGAGCTTGTTTGGTATTGTGGTAAGGTTATTTTTTACTCGGAAATGTATTAAAATAATATATTTTTTATTTTTTAAAATTCATTTTCGACTTTAGCATATCAAAATGATCTAAAAATACAAAAAAAAATCTAATTTGAATAAAAAAATAACAAAAGTTAGGATTTTTTCAAAAGTGCTTTTGAAATGCAAAAACAAACAGGCTTCTATTTGGTATTGTAGTAATGATTGTTTTTCAAAGTGTTTTTTCGCTTGGAAATGCATCTAAATAATATTTTTTTTATTTATTAAAATTTATTTTTGATATCAGCACATCAAAATGATCTGAAAATATAAAAAAATAAAGAAAAAAATAAAAAATATTTTTTTTAAAAAAAATACTTTTAAAACGCAAAAACAAATAAGCTCGAAGTCATGAATCCTATGCTTTTCTTACTTAAAAAATAGGGTTAATTATTCTCTAGTCCCTATAGTTTAATAAAACTAATTCATTAGTTCTCGTGGTTTCAGAAGTTATACACTTAATCCTTATATTCTTTACCTATTTTTGATTTTGAACTTGATTTGTTTTGTTTTTAATTATTTTTTAAGAAATAGAAAAAAAAAAATAGAAACAGAAGAGAAGATATTAGAGAATTAACATAAAAGAAACTACTAAATTGAGGATGATGAATGCTAGCTAAGGGCTACTTAGTTATGTTTTATAAAAAAGAAATAGGGATTAATTGATTAGTTTTAATAAAATATAGACCCAGAGATTAAGTGACTATTTTTTAGTGATATCTATTTAATTTTTATATAAATTATTTGTGTATTTTGTAAAGCTAGTGACTATTTAGAACCAAATTAACCTTTGGTATATAAAATAATATTTTTTTAATTTTTTTTAATGTTAACAGGGCTTTTGGCAGGTTTAATATCCTTGGCTTAGGGCAAGTGGGTCAACCCGTCACACCGACTCACTTTCCTGTTAAATATATTTTGTTTAGACATATAACCATGTAATTTCTCCAATGAACTTCCATGTATGTTCATCACCAAAGCAGCCTCGTTTAAGATTTTGGAAAGGGTGTCAAAGAAAGGTTCATACGAGCACAATACAAAAGCACTTGAGAAGCTCTTAATTCTGTCGATTTCTCTTCAAAAGTTCAAAGCAAGCAGAACTATAACACAAAAATGCAAAAAATTTGCGTACATTGAAATCATACTATCCAAAATTGGAAAGCTCAATTCAGATTTGGCAAAGAAATACGTGCGGTCACATAGGTGAATGTACAGCACCAACTACTAAGCTGTAAAAGGAGTATTTACACTAGCAAGTTGATTATAAATAGAAACCTTTTCTTGTTTACATTTGAGATTCCATCAGTGGTGAATCTGCACATGTGGGGTAAAATATTACATGCTGAAACAAATCTGTAATCCAAAAATAATAACGAGCTACCAACAATTAGTTCTCTTCTGTGTCAAAATATGATCAATCTAGGGACTGTCTCCTCTGTGAGCTTCGCCGGTGTAGCTAGTAAGGTTTTTCGAATTTGTTCTGCATCCATCAAGCTCCCATTTGGATGAAGAAATCATACCTGAAATCCTTTTGTTAGCCTATTCCATGACCAAAAAGGCCAACTAAGGGTGGTCAAGGGATATCAAATGCCAACCTGAGCATTTTCTGTTTTATACTTTTGGAGCTCTTCTTGTGTTCGTATAAGCCTATATTTACAGGAAGAAGATTTTAACGAATACTTGATGTTATTTTTTATACAAATGTGAAGATAAACTACATGATGTAAATTCATCTGCATGGCATTACAATTACCTCCATTGCAACTCGGTTATTTCATGAAGCAATTCCTTCTCCCTATCATGAGCTGCTTCTATCTGCAAATTCCGCACAAAAATTCCTTAGCTTCAGGAATAAAATACAATCTAGTTCAGAAAATTAATGTAACTGAAAACAACCCTGGCCTTTGAAAGTAATCAACACTAGAGTTACACACCAAAGATTTCTCTGTAGATCCACCTTGCGCAGTTGCCCATCCCCCATCAGTTGTGCGGTTGCCTAAGAAAACAAAAACATTCAAGTAAGATAACCGTACAGATTAAAGAAAAATAGCTTATTCCAAAGGCAAGTAATTGCTGCACCTGCAGTGTCACCTCCATAAAGTTGCCTCATTAGATGCAGAATACCATCCTGTCGAGAGGGGAAAAGAGTCAACAAATGCAGAAATTTTGATTACATACGATGGAAAAATATGAAACTATACTCTATAATACATACCCTTTGAGTAATATTTGTCTGTAGAACAGAAAGCAATAGTGGAAACACAGAATGATCCAAAACAGTTGATGGTATGGTTTCTGATGGTGATGGCGAAGGCGTTCCTGGATGTTGGGTGAGCACCTACATAACCCATAACATTTTCATGAGAATGGGAAGGTACTATACAGCTTCGATCATAAGAAACCTGAGTAACAGGAACTATATTCTATTCAGAGATTCCATATGCACTAACTGGCCAAAAACCGCCCTCTGGGGAGAATTTTCCTCGTAAATTAACCGTGATATAAAAGGCTCCAGTTCAGCATTTCAATATATAGGGAATCAATCTTCAGAAAAAGCTGACAGTCAATAGCTGGAAGACTAGACAATGTATAAAAGAAGATTTTGACACATAAAACTCAAAATTGATGGGAAAACGAGTACTAATTATCAAAAAGTTAGAAAGAAACTTTGTTCCCTCTCGGCCTAACCAGACAAAAAAAAAAAAAAAACCTGAAAGGAACTAAATTTCTTTGCAACTAGCTTAGTAAGAGTGCACTAAGTCCAGTGCCCCTCAAAGCCTCTGTTTGTGGCCTTTTCTATGAGTACCTGAAGGAATCACTATTAAAGTTATGGATTGTTCTTATTTTTTCATAAGAATTTACGTATCACTCCATAAGTTTACTAAATATTGAAAAATCCAACACAATCATAATTATATTAAAAAAAAAATCACATATGTGCTTTAATGTTAAATATTGAAAAAGAAAATTAAAATCGTGACATTAAATCTCAACTATAATATAATATTTTGATATGTGATGAATAAACACTTTGTACTGCAAAAAAAGTCTGAAGGACAGTTAACTAGTTCATCCCAAAAACTGTGAAGAAAAAATGAAAAAGGACCACTAAATGCTAACTTGAGAAGCTAAAAATTTAGGTGATATCTAATCAAATTGGGATTTTATTTCATCTGAATGAATAGATTGTCTTACATCTTTAGTCAAGACCATCTAACTTTAGACCTGAGAATTGTTTTAGGCCATGGCTTTGCTCTATCCCAGTAATAAACTGAAAAAACATTAGAAGTGTGCAACATTCTGCTCCTACAATTGTTATCGAGCAAGCCCTGTTGAAGGAATACTACGTTGTATCAGTTGTTCACAACACATATTTCACATACCTGACTTCCAAAACTCTTCAAAAAATCATAAATACGCAATGACATGTCTGACTATTTTGTAAGTAAATGTAGAAGTAGAAAACCTAAATGGTTTTGACTTAGGTTTCGACTTCTGAGTATGAATAAAAAGGTGGTGTCTAGTCTCAGAGAATACCATGTCAAAAGATCATATATAAAAGCTATTCTCTAACAATTTGCTTGAGATTCTGTAGAACTGATTTACCGTTTCTTAAATTTTTGAGAGTTAATTTAAAGCGGCCTTTGGGAGTTATGGTTCTTCTTATCACCTTTCTACTAAGTTTACCATAATCAATCTTCGTAGAAGTTAATTTATCTCCATTGATTTTTAGCTTATTCACATGCTATTTTAAAAAAACAAATTGTAGGAAAACAATAAAACGTAAACTAGAAAAGATCAAAGGATAATAAGATGTACAATGGCACAAATGTGCTGACCTCAAAATTACGAACCTGCATGCTGTGACTCTTCTGCAGAACCAGAGGTGAGACCGCCTGAAAAGGAAAGTCGAGTTATATCCCATCTGAATAAAAGAAGGGACATCAATACTGAAATTTAGTCACCTTTTCTATATCAACATTCTCTGAAGTAACTTTGAATCGTCCTCTTTGCTGAACAACTGGAGGCTTTGCCTTTTCATCTAGTTCCTCACTGCTTGCCCCTGCAAACAGCTCTTTGAATATGCGGGTAATTGAAATCTCCTCAGAAGAGAGAGAGAGAGAGAGAGAGAGAGGGTATGATACAGTAATTAATGCAAAATTGGGAACTTGTTTCCCTATTAGAAGAAAATGCAAGAAGAAAGAAGAAAATATAAGACAGCAAAGCCATCATGTACCAATCAATGAGAAACTGGGAATTCTTTGCACATGAAAAAGAAATGCTACAACAATGACAAGAATTTAAGCACTTGCCTGATGACTTAAATGGCTTTGAAGGATTTTCAGAAGGTACATCATCTCCATCTTGATTAATTATTGCTCCGTTGATATTTGAATTATTTGGTTGTTGATTTTGCAACTTGTCACTGTATGGATTCCGAAAATCTTGGTAAGAACATGCCAAAGGATGTTAAAATAAATTTTCATATGAGAAAAAGAATATTCAGTCACATATTAGAGTATATGGGATGCCAAGAATGTAGAATACACTCAATGATAAAATGAAACAAGACAGTAAAACTATTAGGATGGTAGACAGTTTATATGTTCTAAGAATAAAACCATTCCAAGTTCGAATTAATACACAGGATCAGCTGTCAAACCTAGGTTTTCCGTTGATATCAGAAGCTGGCCTTTCAGTTGCATTTCCTTCAACACGATCTGAAAGAGGTGAAGAATTTTGCGAAACATGCCTTTCATGGCATGGACTTGCATTGATTGAGTCATCATCGGATTTTATACTTCTAACTCTGAAAACAAATCATAAGATTCTTACTAGAGTTCAGTCAATGTATAGCTAACGAATTCTCTGACAATTAAAGATATAAATTTTACAGCATTCACAGAGAAATATAAACACAAGCACTTTGGTATTGGGTTGAGTTTTATTTAAAGACAATGCTAAGCATTAGCTTTTCCATGCAGAAGCACTGCTGCCCACTGATTACTTCTTATAAGTGGCTAAACAAATAAATAAAGAAAAAAGCATAGGTTAGGGACACACTTCGTAATATTTATTGCAGAGTTGACTGATGGAAGCGGTGCAGCTCGATTTTGCATGTCTTTATCCTCCTGTCAAATATATGAGCATTAAAACCAAAGAAACTGAGTAAATGAGAAGATGAAAATTGAAGCACCTATCTCTCTACAAGCTGTGCAAGAACCAGATATCAAAATACCATCATTTCTGTGACTTGTCCTAGGGAAGAATTCCGAGGCTCTGATTGCTTTTCAACTGCATCAAGTGTAGACAAAGAATTCGAGCTTCCTCCCGGATTACTATCAGTCGTATGGTCCTCAGCATCTGGTATCTGAAGCCAAAAAAAAAAAAAAAAAAGAGGGCGTGAGACAGGGAATCCTAACCACTGTTACCAAGTTGATTTTAACTGAGACGAATCAGCCATTGCGGTACCAAGGAAGCCTGAGCCTTCACATCTTCAAGGTTGAAGTTCCAACCGCTAATTCCCCGTTTGTATTCATTCTACATAGGATTACAAGCAAGATATTACTAAAGTATAATGAGATATCTGCAAATAAAAGAGCAGTATATAAGTGAAACAAATACATCCTTGGATGTAGATTATACTATCCATGAACAAAACTATAATAGACTTGTTAAGATCAGCTTGCAGCCATAACACGCACTAATGACAGACTACAACTTAACACCACAAAACTGATACAGTAAACAAATAGTAATTAATAGGCATGCGAAACTAAATACATGACAGAAATCAACAGGCACACCCAATATCATGTTATTTGATAAAAACAAAAAAAAAACTAACTTAACAAATCTTAAACATGAAAAGCTGAAGAAAACTCTGAGAGTACTCAAGATGGTCGAGAACTTGGAAAGCTCCATTACTTTATAGGATAGCCATCCTTTCAGTTTATGTTATTAGAAAATTGTGATGATTGATAATGGAACACAAAAATGCATTTGAATATTGGAAAAATATGCAAAGGGAAATCTACACTTGAAATGTAAGAAATACACTGCTACAATTTCAAAGAAGCATAATAAATCAACACACAATTTAGAAGGGAAAGAAATCAGATGGAAAAATATTGTAGTTTTACTAGAAATCAAATTAACATCTGCTTTAGACAACAAAACATTCAAACCTGTGATAGTTCCTCCATTTCCCCATCGGGCATCTTCTTTTGAGCAAGCATGTCTTCTTCCTTTCTCTGCATTTCAAATTAAGGCAATTTTTAAGTTCACAATGCAAGTCAGAATAGAAAATGAGGCTGTTTATTGTTGCAGTAATGTCCTTAAAACTTAACTCACTAACCTTCAAAGCCTTGATACGATCACCAAGATCGGGCAATCCATCCAATAATATCCGTACGATATAGTCATGCGACCTTGCTTGCTTGAAAAAGGAATGCTTTAACAACTTATTTGCAGAAGGTCGTTTCAAAGGATCTTTTACCAAACAACTAGCAATCATCTGCTTAAAAGACTGGGGAGATTGAACAAAAGACATATCAGGCAACTAGCTTGAACCAAACGGTATTACTCTGCTAGTTTTCATTTCTTTTTTAGTATGAAACTCTGCTAGTTAGTTTGTTAAAAGCATACCTTAGAGAACTTCTTATCCCTTTCTAAATCCAGGCCTGGGGGTGCATTTTGCAAGGTCATAAGCAGCACCTTTACAAGAGAAAATTTAATTCAGACTGAGATAAAATTCATGGTGTTTTACAAAATATGTTACTTATAATTTTAGTACAGTCTAGGCACCTTCATTGGAGGATATTTTGAGAAAGGAGCATGCCCATGCGCAAGCTCCAAAGCAGTTATCCCGAAGGACCAGATGTCAGCCCTGTGGGAAAATTTTCAGCAAAACATCAATTCCATGATATCGAAACCTTATGAGGAGGAGAAACTCTTGAAAAGAGAGCGGACTAACTTGAAATCATATCCATGAAGCTGCTCCATGACCTCAGGTGCCATCCTGAAAAACAAAAGACAGGGGTATAAGGCACAAGTACTATTGCCGTATTCACACCATTGTTTCTTATCTCCTTGCAATTATCTGTCACTTGAAGACTTCATTTTATTCATTTCAAGATAGGCCCTCTAATAAATACATAAATATTTTTCTAAGATAACAAAATGGATTGTATTTGTCAAAATCGTATAGGTATGATCTTCATTGTGAATCGTGATCAATCCAATACAAAACTTTTGTAGATATGTTTTGGAGTATTCCTTTATCATTTCGTCCAACAGTTTGAATTCTATGAAATTTCTCGATATCATTTAAAAAGGTTCCTGACATAGTGAAATATTTCTACAGTAGACTCCATTAAACATACTTTAAGCCTTGATAATTATATGAATATTAAGGCTAGCTTTTATTTACTGTAACATACAATAAGGGGGTCGAAAACAAAATCAAGAATTTAAAATATATATTAGAATTCTTAAAATCATACCAGCAAGGCGTCCCAACAAATGTATTCCTCATCCTTTGCCTGTCTCCTGAATCAAAAAGGCAAGCAGAAACACCAAAATCTCCCAACTTGACTGCGCCACGTCCATCAACGAGAATATTACCAGCCTTCAAAAAACATAACATAATCACAATCAGAGAACTAAAATAAATGACTTATAGCTGTGTAAGAAACTAACATTAATTCCAGAAACTAAAACAGGTTCTAACTAGGGAGTTGAATGATTATTTGGTACAGCATAAAATAACAAAGCATACAAGCATGTAAGATAGTGCCAAGATAACACAGATTCTATAAACATTAGAAATTGAAACAATAACACATACAAATAAGTCCCATTTCTTGAGGTGATTAGATATATAATTAGGCGATAAAGATCGTTTAGAGCTAATGAAAGTTCGATCAGAAGGACTAAGAAGTCTAAAGACAGGATTACCTACTTTAACATCGCGATGTATGTGGCCCTGTTGATGAAGATACTCTATTCCCTTCAATACCTCACGTAGTATTGTTGCTATCACCAACTCCTCAAAACCATCAGGATAAGCAGCCTTCAATATGTGAAGACAAGAACCCCCAGCCATAAATGGCATAACAACCCACAAATTATGATCACTGACAAAGGAGCAGTGTGATTTCAGAACATTAGGATGGTCCACCAAGATCATTGTTTGCACTTCCCGTGAAATATTACCCTGTCAGAACAGCAGTGCATATAAACCAAAATTAACATTAAAAAACACAAGGAAAAATGATCTAAAACACACTATTACCTTGTTGCAAGTATTAAACTTCAAAACAAAAATAGAATCATACTTTTTTTAAAAAAAAAATCTACAAAATCATACTTTGCGATTAAAATCCAACATGAAAAAATTAAATTTTATTCCTTGTTCTAATGATCCCATAATGCGATAGCCCACAATTTTTTTATTTTTAATATTTGCAAGCTTATAGGTATCTGCAGAACAAGAGTCGCGCACACACAAGGTTTCAGTCTAGCTATGATATTGACAACGAAATTTGAATATAAAAATCCAATCTTAATCAATTACAACTAACAAAAAAAATACAATATGATCACGAGAAAACAATATTCAAGAACAAAAGAAAGAAAGAAAGAAAATCTTTACCAGATCAGCGTTATCGCGTTCAAAGTCAAGAATCTTGATGGCGACAATCTCATCAAAAGGAACACACAAGGCACGATGAACAGAAGCACTGACACCTTGACCAACCTCTTCGTAAACAAGATAATTCTCGGATCCAATGGGATACTTCTTCTTCTCCATTGTCTTACAAAACCCTTTATTATTTTCTTTTTCACTCTACAAAAAATCACACCGAATAAGCTCTTTCACACGTTAAATAAGCTCGTAATTTGAAGAAGAAGATCCATGACAATAATAACGTTTCTAAGAAGCAGAGATATCGCTAGATATTCACATGGTGGTGGAGGTGACGACGAGGAGTGAAAAGAAAGGGAAGAGGATCGTGCATTAATGACGAGGTTGTTGACTTCTAAGATTTCTCTTTCTCGTGAGATTGAGAGAAAGGCGAGGCTAACGGATCGCCGCTCAAACTGGTGCTATGTTTTTTTTTT
>Ga0325401_1003905_pt1 | contig 13858 bp, 10 predicted proteins | sample PopdelMetagenome_FD_205666 | JGI IMG/M metagenome (GOLD analysis project Ga0325401, IMG submission 205666) | Populus deltoides microbial communities from Bellville, Georgia, United States - Xylem-PdKOR-R2 | ecosystem: Host-associated > Plants > Phyllosphere > Stem > Wood/Secondary xylem | place...
CTCAGAATAGTAGAGTATTTAAGAGTGATTGTTATTTTTTATTTAAGTGTTTTTTTACTTTAAAATGTATTAAATAATACTTTTTATTTTTTATATTAGCATAGTAAAAATAATTTAAAAAATAACACAATCAATAAAATATTTAAATAAATAACACAATTTAACAAGTTATAAACCTCATATGCGATTCACGAGTCATATGCACGTGAGACATGGGACTCACCAAACCAAAATAAATTATCAAGGTAATTTTTTCTAGCCTCTTAACTCCCTGCCACAAAAAACAACCTAAGAATAATCACAATTCATAAACACAATTTACAATTCATCTCCCCAACAAAATTAAAAAATCAACACACCATAATTCATCAAATTTAACACTTCATAATTAAACACAATAAAAATTCACATAAAATTTAATCTGAAATCATAATTCTTAAAATACCAAAATGTATAATCTAACTGTAACAGCCCGGCCCAACTGGTTATATATTGTCCGCTTTGGGCCTTACCGCCCTCATTGTTTTGTTCTTGGTGACACGAGCCCACTTTTGAGCCTGACGCCCCAAAAAACGTATGACAAGTTAGCAATCAGCACTCTTAATAAGACCAGCTACTACTCTCTCACCTGCCAATATGGGATCTTACAATCCATCCCCTTTAAGGAGTCTGACGACCCCGCCGGCACAACCGGACAGCCAGTGAGGCCGGCTCTGATACCAAATGTAACAGCCCAGCCCAACCGGTCATATATTGTCCGCTTTAGGCCTTACCGCCCTCACAGTTTTGTTTCTAGTGACGCAAGCTCATTTTTAAGCCTGACTCCCCAAAACGCGTATGACAAGTTAGCAACCAACACTCTTAATAAGGCTAGCTGCCACTCCTTCACCCACCGATGTGGGATCTTACACTAACTATTTATAAAAATCACCTAACTTATGGACGAGCCTGCACCACCCCAACTTGTTCAACTCGAGGACATGTTTGTAGCGCTTGTATAGGAATCAACACCGGATTCACCCTAACTCATAGATAGGCCTATAATGCACTTATGGATGAACCTACCTCCCTAGCTATATGTCCTATAATTTCTCTGGAATCTTCCAATGGATTTAGTTTGTCAATAATTCTATTGGTATATTATATTTTGTCGATAATAGCATTAGTATAAAACATTTTATCTATTTCCTTGTATTTTTGTGTTCTCTATCTATCCAAACTGCAAATACAGTAAAATCATAACACAGTAACACCATTTTTATTCAATAACATTATAATAAAATCATAACAATAAATGGTTCATCAATGTTCATAATAGTTCATTGTAAGAAAAAAAACCATAAAGATTATATTAAATTCAATTTCATTACACGTTGATGTTTTATGTTTAAAATCGGTTTGAAATCTTTTAATCAGAATTGCCTTTTATTCCATCATCGTCATGTTCATCATAATCTTCTTCATTAAATTGAAACTCATCAATATCATCATCTTCACCGACTTCCGTATATCCATTGCTTCTAATATATTAATTAATTCATCAACGTCAACATCAACAAAAATATTCTCGGCAACTCAATATGTATTAACAAACTCATAAAGTTTAAAGACATTGTCTCTAGTAGCTACTTCATCTTTACCATCTTAGACAACTTGAACACGACCCTTAAGTTTGGTTTTCATTATAGATAATCAATTAACTCTAAAACGATCCTTTCTAAAGAAAAGAGTATATATGTAATAAAGTCATTTTCAACGTTGCAATGTCTAGCCTTTGTATTAATTTAGACCAAATCATGGTGGTGATCTATTATGATTTATCTATCGGTGATATAATACCAATAATATTTGAATAAAAAAAACTATATTATACTCGTTATGATATAACAGTTCAATCACCTCTTCTAACTTCTTGTAATAATCAACTTCAAACTCATTAGAAATTGATCCTTTAACACAAACTCTATTATTATAGGTCTTTCTACCCTGACCATACTTTGATAATTTTTTAATTTGATTTTTTTTTATTTCATTCTTCAACATTAATTTAGTTGGGACAAGTTGCGAGTTTTAAGGATTTACTCAGGTTTAGGAGGTTCCCCGAGGTTTGCTTGGTTTTTTTTTAAAGATAATTTTTTTTCAGTTTCAGACTTGAACATTTATTCAATTAGAGATTGATCTTTGTTTTATTTATTTATTTATTTTCTACAGAATTTTTTACTAAATTTAAAAATGACCTGAGTTATCTCAGTTCTTTTTATTTGTCATTTTTTGTTGAATTTACTTTGATAAATTTTTAAAATTGATATCTTTTATTTTATCCTTTAATATCAAATTGATTGGGGATTAATTTTTTTTAGTTTCATCCTTCAAGGTTGGAGTTTTTTATATTAGGCTTCGTGATTTTCTTCAATTTTCTTTTTATTGGTCTCGTCGCTTAGATCGTGGGTTTCAAATGTTAGCTTGGGTTGACTCGAATTTTTTTCATGATTGGTTTTTTTATTTATTTAATTTTTATTATGTTTTGTTCTTCAACATTTTATTATTTTATAATTAAACTTCCTGATTGTCCACTTATTAGGATTTAAAAAATATTTAAAGGCCCGTGTATGGGCCCTTTTCAAATGGGTTTTGCGTATCTAGCTTGCCAAGCCTAAGTAGTGCTTCGCCTTTTTTTTTTTTAATTATCATTTTCTCTTTACAAATTGTAGCTTGGGAAACCAAGAAAAGAGGTAAAAGGTAAAACACCATAAGCTCTGATTCACCAAATACATTTTCCTCGAGCAGCATGGACATGAGAACTGCCAGGTGCCAGCATAAATGCATATATTCGATTTTAGATGGAGAGTCTCCAGGTAATTGACAATGGCTCAGGATTATGTAAAACTCCATTAACAGGAACAATATACCAGCATAGTGTTAGCAAAGGTTGAAGCCCTTTGTGACACATGGTCTAATGATTCAATTGATATTTAGCTGCTTGAGTTTTAATTGGAAATATAAATTAATGAAGTTTTTGACATTGTTTACCGTCTCTCAATGGATGAACTTTAATTCTGAATTTACTTCATTTCATTGCATGCGAAAATAAATTTATTTTATGTAATTTTAAAATTTAGAATATGATCTTTTTTTATGCACAAGAAATTATCTAACTATGTATACATTAGAGTTATGTACAAGAAATTATAATGTTTTACTTATTAAACTTTTTATGTGACTATTTGCATTCTAATAAGTCAAAGTTGTGTTATTTATTATTTATCTATTTTTTTATGGAAGCCATTTTGATAGATCCCTAGACTTATTAAAGGAACTTTGGGTTAAAATTTTAAATTAAAAAGTCTTTGATGTGCCCTTTTAACCACCCTACTCAATTTTGGATCTACTTGTGAGAAGTGAGCTTCTATTCTTTTTAACTATATCTCTAAAATAATGAATAAATCTACATCTTTAAAGTGGCATGTTATTTGCGTTCATAAGCTATCATTTGCTAGTAAATTATTTCCACTCTATGTCTCTACCATCCCTGTATCACTTTAGGGAAGAGCAAAAGAAAGTCTTGTCTTGGCCTCAATGTAAAAAGGATTGGTCATAATTTTTCAACTGTAAAAGAAATGGATAGAGCAGCAAGGAGAGTTGAAGGAAAACATGGTAACAATTACCTTTTCTCATTCCATTTGGTCAAATGTGCTGAAGAAAATGCCAAGCCTGCCCTTTACATGGAACTGTTATATACATCATTTCTCTCTCCCTGCACTTGTATTGGTCTATATCTCCCTTCTCTTCTTTCGGCCGTAGACCCTCATCATTGTGATATCATTTCCAAATTCTGACTACCTCCCAGCAATTTCACTTCTGCTGACACCTTTGCTATGAAAATCAACTTAGTTGCCTGAGCTCCATCCTCTAAAGGCCGTTTTCCAACTATTTTCCCTCTATCAGATCATGGAAATGTTACTGTTTGTGCCAGCCGATCATGGCAAACCATCCTGCCTTCCCTTTCTATCTATAACATAGTTTTGCTGCTTTGTTGTCGAATGCATGATCGGTTTCCAATGTTGGTGAAAAGAACTTGTGCAACTCATCTGAGGACACAAGAACAGAAGAAGATCAAGAAGACAACAAAAACCAACTTACACAACAAATAAAAAAACATAGGTCAATTACAAAAAAAAAAAGGCATATTCATTACATGTCTGTTGTAGCATCTCTTATGGATCCCATAATATACAACCTCAACAAAAATCACGACTCACAACAGTTTACATCATTTATAGCCATAGTAGTAACTTGACATAAAAGCATTGCTGTTCTCTTTGGAAAAGAATTAGGGTTTCGATTGGCAAATGGTGAATCGAAGAAGCTAGGGTTTGGCTTATCGATCTATACAGAAACGGATGATTGAGTGAAGGAAAAAGTCTGAGTTCTGGGGTGTTTTTGAAAGGAGAGTGGTATTTGCAACTGGTTGATCTAGCCTTAAAATCTGTCCTTCCAATAACATTTATAAAGCCTTACAATAACTTCCAAAATCAATCAGTTTTTCAAAGCTCAAAACAACGTGGATTGTGCACTTCTCCCCAAGATTTAGGCCACCAGCACGACACTGATGCCCATGCCATCACCATTTAAAGGGTTATACAGAGTCGGTGGAACCCGACTTGGAAAGTTCACATCATGTTTTTTCTTCAAAACATTAGAAAACAAACTCCTAATAGTTGTCAGCTTCTTATGCAGGTTACTTGATGGTAAAGCCACTCCAATTCAAACCAGAAAGCAACCTTACAACACTTCAAGGCTGGCAAATGTCATAGAGAACCTATCAGATTAATGTCCCTTCAACTTTGATTTGGACATTACCCTTACAAATGTTTTTGAATGAACACACACCTCATAAGGCGAAGCATGAGATTACTACAACAATCATTTCCATATCTTCCAAATTTACAAGGCAGCAAGAACTCAACTCCATTCCCACTACATCAACAAGGATGATTTCTGATGTTTCCCAAAGCATTTTTTTTTTAAGGAAAATCAAAATTAAATTAATGTACCATGAGATCATTTATACCATTTTTACCGCGACTAATTAAATCAAACATACGCTTACCATTGAACTTTACAGCTTCCAGCTACAGGAAAGCCAGACAATGGATAACTTGATGAAAGCTATCTTCCAGTGTGCGTTTCTATTAAGTAATTTACATCTCAGCTGGAACTTCCAACAGGTTTTGATCCCCAATAATCAGGTCCTCTTCCCAGTATCTCAGCTTCTCTTGCTATCTGAATGTCTGAAGGCCAAAAATGATGATATACAAGCTTCAATAGAAAACGAGGGAGCAATGCACTAACTATTATGAGAAAAATGGTGAGCCAATAGGTAGGCAGCTTTGTCAGATGGTAAATGGTCCTGGCAAAGGAAAATGGCATGCATTAGCTTATCTGAATAAAGCCCATATTAAAACACACTAAATATTGTCATGAACACCAATAATACTAACCCATAATTAGGGAAGATAGGTATAGAATCCAATACTACCACACAAGCAAATGCAACGATCACTGATCCCCAAACAGCAAGATGAGTAATAGAAACCCAACGTTGAACATCCATTGCCAGGTGTACATTGACAAGGATAACAACTGCTACTGTCCACAAATTGCCTATGCTCCATATATCAATTGTGCTTTCCTTATAAATGAAGATGGGTATGCCAAAGAGAACAAGACTCTGCCATAGTGTATCAGCCATCATGACCCAGAATAGGCGTATATTGTAAGCCTCGTGTCTATACCCCACACCATAAAGTTTTGGATACTGTAACAGTGTCCGATGGCTTAAGTCCTTGTCCAGAATACCAACAACAATGGTAGGCACAGAAGTATAGATAACAGAATATAGAACACTGCTCCAATCTGTCAGTGCTGACGTTGTTGAAAAAGCTGTGAACAATATATACCTACAGATGCCAAAAACAGAAAGCGCATAGTGACTTAGGACCAAAACTTCAAGTAATTGTGCATAGTATACAATTCAAAGAAAACAAGAGATGATACTTAGAATTTTAAAGAGAAAGAAAGTTTGTAGTTTAGAATTTAATCCATAACAGACATCTTTTCAAAGTAAATTCTACACAAGGACTTGAAAAACAAATGGACATAGCCCAGACAGTAAGTAACTTTCAACATAAACTTTAGAAGTGGTAATGAAAAGCAAAGAAAGCTACACTCCACCCTCACCAAAAATGGAGTTCTAAATTGAACATGGCCCAGCCAATGAACTTAAAGTTGGAGCGAGTGGAGGGAGAAAGTTTTGGATAAACAAAGAATAGAACCCCAACTCAAATTTTTTTCAGACCATGCAAAGTGAACTCAAAAAAATGGCAAGGAAATAACAAATGGCCATGTAAAGTGTCTTGTTGCTCGTAGGTTGTAAGTATTTTAGGATTAATTGTATAATGCATGTCTGACTCTAAGCCATTTCATGATTTAAATCCAGGAACAGAAACCTATCTCGTCAACAAACATCAAACTGAAAGAAATCAAAGATATAAAGTGCCAAGGACTCAGGTGTACCAGAATAACATCAATACAAAAACAGCATTGCGGTAGAAGTTGTAGAGAATCAAATAACCAATGCGTTGATAATTCCAGTGTCCATGTACCAAAAGTAGTCTTTTCAGGAACCGAAACTGTCCCATAGCAAAATCTGATGCCATAACTGCTTGACGCCCTTCCTGACCACATATTCCAACACCAACATCCGCCATTTGGATCATTGAAACATCATTAGCTCCTACGAAATGCCAATATTCAGAAAGGGTATAAGGATATTGATTTGCTTGTGCATCCACATTAAAGAGCACAAATAGCTCAGTGACATAAAAACTCAACCATTGATACCAGCTGAAGTAGGAGTGAGTTTTTTGATTTAGCTCTGAATAATTTCATCTTAATTTTTTTTTCAAAAAACAGAATTTTCTAAAATACCAAACAAAACTGAACGGGGACAATCACTAACTGCATTGACAACGAAAATATTAAACTACTCAGTTGATAGTCAGTTATTTCTGTTTTACATACCTTGTTATCCTATAAAATACACTAAATGTTTTTTAGGAGAAGGCATTTTAACCTAAATATGGCCTCCAACCATACCTGAGATGAGAATGGGGAAGAGTGGTGCCCTTAATAGACTCCTTTCATCTCTCTCAATTGTACATTTTCTGTATGAGACAAACAATTGTCTCATGCATATATTAATTGCCATCAAAACTGGAGTTGCATCACAAAGAGGTAGTTTGCCCTAACATGGAAACCTAACTAAGATGACGCAAACATTATAACCTAAAGTCACAATATTTTCCTACAAAAATTAATGTTGAATATTGTAGATGCAGGCAATATAGCGACCAAGAGAGAGCCTAAGATCTAGCTCAAGAAAATAAAGGATGGGATTAAGAAATGACCAACATGTGCAGGTAGTCTATTGTTACTATACAAGATATTAAGTGTAGTCATAGCATTCAGGCAAGTGGATTTGACATCAAATATTTGCATGTCTACTTCCTTAGCCTCGTGGTCTAGGGGTTTTTGGCCCAAAAGATCACAGCTAATTAGAACCATCACAAGTACATTTAATACCTCAGAATCTCTTGAGTACCTCGAACGACCATTTGGTGATCAAAGCATTAAAATAGTTATGATGAATAAGGGAAGGCAGTTTTTTTTTTTTAAAAAAAAAAAAAACCTTACAAAGGCTATGTACTTTATAGTCTTAGTATAATTACATTTATGCCCTTCAGAGCTGATGAATTTTCTGTTGTTTAACATCAAATACCTAAAAAGTGATTAAATGAGTCTTAGCATATGAAACTAGCAACCAAGCATAGTAGCTTTTGTGACTTTCCAGTCATGCATCCAATTACCCTTTATATTTCCTTATTCCCTCATCAGGCATTAGACTAACTGAAAATTAAGAAGAAAGTTGACTAAAGCACTATTCTTTATGTTTGTCAATAGAAGAATCCACTACTGTCTATCAAAGGGATATAAAAATCTATACAACAATACTTGCTATAACACAAGTGTATATACTATTAATCATGTACTATATCAAGTGAAAAAAATGAGACAAACCATATACATATGATATTTCACAATATGGCACAAAAACTGACTAAGGAGTGAGCTTGGTTGCAGTGCAAGGTGACAGGATGTATATAAGTATATAACATTTAATTTAAGCACCACACACTGAACAGGGGAGACAAACCAAGCCAAAGCTAGATGTTAAATGATGGAGCATTACCCTTGGTTGTTATTTTAAAGTTTTGGGCTGCAAATAAAATGGACACTCACTAGATGTAGGTGTTTTTATTTTACTTTATATGACAAGTGTTTGTAGTTACATAATTGGGGAAAAGAGAGCTTAAAAAAAAAAACTGATCCAGATCTTAAATGATGCGGCATCTCCCCCATCTGTTATTCTAAGAATTTGGGCTGCACAAAACATGCAGAGCTTCTAGGTGTATGTATTTTTTATTTCATTTCAAACAATAGATGTTTGTAGATGAAAATAGAAATGCATAAACTAAACTGAACCAAACCATTACAAGAAAAAAATTATATTTCAAAACTAAAAGCTAACGAATAATCTAGTTGACAAAACCAAATAGAGCTTACCCTATACTAGGAGAAGGACAGAAACTACCAAATATCGTTCCTTCCATGACAAAGGACACCATGCTCAACTTTCCAAGCAAGCCCAAACAATTTTCTTACAAAATATAAATTCTTAGAAATAACTCACCATCACCAATAGCCAATGTCATATCATCAGATCGGCTCTTGATTAGATCAACAATCCCTGCCTTCTGTAATGGTGCAACACGACAGCAAAGCACAACCTTACAATAAGTTGCGATGTCAAAAAGCTGTAGAGAGATCATAAAAGAACTGATTATTTATAATATATCAAATTTGAACCAACAAGGCTATGTGTGCTCCAAATAAGATGGAACTCAAAGTATCAAATGCCAGAAATTAGAAAGTGCAGTATAAAATCAAATCCATATGTTGTGTAAAACATAGGAAAATGATTCTCACCTCTGACTCAAGTTCTTTTTCCAAAATGTATACCAAACTGTTCCCGTCAATTATGAGAGCTAGTGGCACTTCCTCCTTCCTTTCTGGCCTCTGAAGGTAGTCCATTTCAGCATTGCATTTCAAATATTGGCTTCCTTCGTTTGATAAATTTAAACCACACTTGGCCTTAGCATCAGACAAAAGTTTTCTGCAGTCATTCTCTGAATTGCCATTTATAATAATTTGCTCCATATCTGGTGTCAGGAGTTTGCAAGAGAGGCCAATAGACATTGCCGTCTCTTGCTTATCACCAGTCAGAACCCAGACCTTGATCCCTGCTTGCCGTAGGGACTCAATGGCTTCCGGCACACCTTCTTGTAGCTTGTCTTCAATTGCAGTTGCACCAAGTAAATTCAAGTCGCACTCTATGAGAGCTGCTGTTTGGCGTAGCCTTGCTGCTCTATCAGTCAAAGAAGTGCTTGCATCATCAAACCTGCATTGCCACAGCTCAAGTTCTTCCTCTGTAAGATCCCTGGCAGCAATCACAAGTGTGCGCAAACCTTGTGATGAATATTCCGTCAAATGACTGTATGTTGCAGAACGCCTTGCATGATCATCCTTCCCTGAGTCTTTTGCTAAAATACTCAACACTGAAGAATCAGCACCTTTGACCAGCACTTTTACAGCATCATTAGGATATCTGATTACAACAGACATTCGTTTCCGCACGCTATCGAATTCATGCATGCCCAAAACACCCAACCTGAATTTCACATAAGATCTATTTATTACCACTTCTTCCATTGATAAGAAATAAAAAGTATCTTCAATTGACATCAAAGAGATGGTTTAAATTTTGAACTTCAGAAAAGCAAATAAAGCATGATAGCTAGATAATGAAGTGTGGACTGGAGAGATTTGTACCTTAGTGTCTCACCATTAACATCAATTACTATATGTCCAGATGTTCGCTCGAAGAGAGTATAACCATAAGCAGAGGCAGCAGCAACTAAAGCTTGCTCATCAGGAGATTCACCCTGATAGTCAATAGTTTCTACATCCTCAAAAATTTGACTGTCTGTGCAACTAGAAAATCCATCATGAGTACGGACTGGGATCACAGTGTTGCATGCAGCTAGTGCAAGGAAAAATTCATGTGCAACAATTCTTTCATCTCCAACTAAGTCTTTGTGCAGCAATTTCAAGAGCTCAGAATCAACAGTAATTGTAGATTTAAGTTTCCATCTCTTTTGTGTAGTTGCAGCTGTAAACAGTCAAGGAAAATGGAATGTCATGTATAATGAAATCCTAGCATGCTTTACAATGATGAAATCTATAGTAATCACTCACGAACTGAACAGTACACATTATTTACACAATCATCTTTGACAAGCATGATAAATGCAAATAATGCATAGATCAAAATAAGCAGTAAAAGCTTCAGACTAAGCAGTACATTTACCAACATGTATGTTCTTGTAAATAGTGGAAAAAAGAGGTGAATTTGAAAGACCTGACAATAATCCATAAAATAAAACAGAAATATAATACACTGTGAGTGCAATATGTCAATGTTGCAACTGCTGATGAGTGCAACATATCCCAAGGCTTAATACATGATTTAATAAGCAAGACTACAACAAAATCTATCCTGAATTGAAGCTGATAACCAAGTAGAGCAGGGTTTACTACCTGAAATGTTCTCTTCCAGCAATTGCTCAGCAGTTAGCAAGGATCCTCCATAATTTTTCCCATTTACACTTGCTCTTCGAAATTCCATTTTGTTCTCAGTAAGTGTCCCTGTCTTGTCTGAAAAAACATAGCGTATCTGACCCAGATCCTCATTTATGTTCAAGGATCTGCACTGAAACCTTGAGCCAGAACTACTATCAAACATGTGCCTGTCTCCAATCATGAAATAGGACTGCCCTATACGAACCAGCTCCATTGTAATATAAAGAGAAATGGGAATCATTATCTGAAACACTATGATAGAGCTCAAAAATGAGAAAAAAATCTCCATAGGAATCCCATAAAATTTGTATCTTTTTCCATAATCCTTCCCGGGCGTGAAGTATCTCTTTCTGTAATATGGTAAATAATCAAGCTGGTCCTCATATCGTGCAAGCCAGAGACCCATTCCCACCGCAACAACCAGACACATTATGAACAGAAAAATAGACAACCATAGTGTCTCCCGATTCATGTAAATTTCCAGTTTGCTTCTTTTGGAAGGAGAAGCTGCGCTATTCAACATTGCTTTTGTTTCCTGGCCAGCATACACCACAACACCTATTATCCAACCAGTGTTCTTCAGCTGACATCCACGCAATACAATGTTAGATTGGCTAAGGGAAAACTTTTGCCCATTGAACTCCATGTTGGCTGTGAACTCGTAAATATTCCTATTGGGTTGCTCGCATCTTATAAGCCCTGAAATTGCACCACCTTCCAATACTGCTAAGGACGTTTCCTGCCTCGCATACCTAGTCTTCAAGTTCGACTCGCCATCTAAATTCATTGTTTGTATGTAAGCAACACCACTAGGATCACTTGTCCCTAACAAAACCATGTCACAAGGAATTGTCTCATCAGTGCAGATCTTCACAACTTCACCAGCTCGTATCTTTTTCCATTTCTTCGATCTAAACTGACCACATTGCAGAACTAGAGCCTCTCGGTTATTCTCATTGCGATCTGATCTGTGCCTTCTCCAATCCTCGTATCCATCTTTGATCGCCGTGACACAAAGAACAAACAAGAGAGGGAATAGGGACACTGTTCTCCCAAAAACTGCAAGAGGAGGAAGTTGATTGAGAGCAGCAATAGCCAGGAAATACAAATAAGCAACCCGATGGAACTGAATGAAAATATTCTTCGGCAAGAAGGTGATCAAGGTATACTTGCTGGTTCGGATCTCATTGCCTGTAAATTCATACTGGTCATTGGTTCTCCTCGGATCATTAATGTAGATGAACCGAGCATCTTCTTCACGCAACACATCATCAAATTGCACACTTCTCCTGCGGCTCCTCCCCTTAGGCTTGCCCAAGTTACCACAGTCCCTAGAAATCTCAAAGCCAGTTGAAAAGGTTGTGTTATTGTTGTTATGTAGCATTTCACTAGCAGTTGCACCCCACCATACAAGGTGTTTGCTCCGTTGTTTGGGGCATTCCAATGGAACTTCCTCAAAGAACTCAGACTTGAGAGAATAGTATTCACAACCAGATCAAAACTTTCTCCAACTGGATTCACACTACGGAATCTAGTATCACCAAAAAAGTGTGCCCTGCCTTCGTCCTTCTCCGAACAATCTACCTCAAATGGCTCTCCTTGAGCAAGATGGAGGATAGAAGTATTGAAAGAACAATCCCGGCGTGACACCCCCAAAGCACTAAAACTACCAGAATGATGAGGCAATGGCTGCTCCGATACAGGAGAATTATCCAAAGATAAAAGCAGTGGCCAGCCAGAAGTCATAAATAATCCTCCAATGACCGCATTGGAGAATCAAATAAAAACTTTGCCCACTTTACCATTAACAACACAAATCCCTTATCGAAACCCAATCAAAACAGCCCTTTATTTCCAAAATTGGCAAACCCCATTAACACACAAAACAAACAAATTATTCATCTACCTCGAACATCTAAATCCTATTCAAAAGTTTCAATCTTTGTTTACAGCAACAAGCCCTTGTTTCTTTTGTTGTCTCTCTCACCAAGAAATTGTGTTTCAGAGTTGATAAATAGCTCCGAACTGCAAATGGTGTTTTCAAAAAAGAACAATAAAAAATACAAAAACAAAAACAAAACCTGTGATTTAATTCAATGACGACAAATCCCTGAAAGATCCAGATAGTACCAACAAATCTCCAGAGATTTATTTCCCTCTTACACAAGCCAAAACTAAGAACACAAAAGACAAACTAACAAACAACAAAATTTGATTAATAAAAAAAAAAGAGGAAAAAGAGATACCAGAGCGACAGAGCGAGGAATAGAAAGAGTGGCTTTATCGTCTCGGGATTAGAGAAACGAAGGTGATGAACGCACTGAAAACGAAATGATAGTGAAAATGGACAATCAACAGAGAAGCAGGAACAGGAGGAATACAGAGGTTGTCTTTTATGGAACCAGATCGGATCTATCTTTCTTTTATTACACAATAAACGATTTGTTGTTTGATTTTAAAGAGAGAGAAAGGAAGAAAGAGGAAATTCAAAAGGACAGGGGTGCTCGACGATGGTGAAAGGAGCAAAAATGAGAGGGAGAGAAGGGTTTTTAAAAAAAATTAACACTATAATCTAAAAATTTTGAAAGAATAACTTTATTTAAATAAAAATTAAAATAATATATTGGTTTTACATTTAATTTACATTAAATGTATTGGTTTTATATTTAATTTGTGTTTGGTTTAGTTAGAATAAAATTATTATTTAAGGTTTATGTTAAATTTAGGATTTGTTAAATTAATTATCAATATCATTAATTATGATTGATTTAATATAATTAAAGATGAAAATAAGTTAAATTAATTATTTTAATAAATTATATATTACATTAAATTTTAGATAAATTACCAGATTAAAAATTTTACGTGAATTGATTGAAATCAGCTAACATATTAGGTGATAGTTCACTTGGTAGTAAGAGAGAGAGGTCTGGTCACGGTTGCTTAGTCTACTGGTTAGAGAAAAGTCTCGATCTTCACTGTTGGCGTAAAATAATTGGTCATCCCTTGCCAAGTTGACTATCTAAACTCAATTTAA
>Ga0325401_1003906_pt1 | contig 13857 bp, 13 predicted proteins | sample PopdelMetagenome_FD_205666 | JGI IMG/M metagenome (GOLD analysis project Ga0325401, IMG submission 205666) | Populus deltoides microbial communities from Bellville, Georgia, United States - Xylem-PdKOR-R2 | ecosystem: Host-associated > Plants > Phyllosphere > Stem > Wood/Secondary xylem | place...
TCTCTCTCTCTCTCTCTCTCATATATTCATAAAAAAAATTGTTTTTTTAATGTGAAATAAAAAAAAAATTTGGTTTAAATACTTTAACTTAAAATGATAATATAATATCTTTTCAGCATCGATTTGAAACTCTTTAATATATATATTATATGTTCAAAAAAAAGTTATTTTTTTAATGTGAAATTTGAAACCTTTTAATATTTATATTCAATGTTCATAAGAAAAAAGTTATGTTTTTTCAATAAAAAATTAAAAAAAAATTAAAATATTTTTTTAAACTTTATTATTTATAACATGCATGTATAGTGTATATTCATATAAATTGTTTTTAATATTTTCATATAAAATTTTAAATATTTTTTAAAAAAAAATTTCTAGATTAACTTATAAAATTTAAAGACCAGATTTCCTGATCCCAAACCGGATTTAACAACAATGCTTTTAAGGGGAGAAAAAAGGCTATATATGATTCTTCGATGTCAAGACGTGAGATTCTCTTGAACATGTGGGCCTATGGCATCTTGACTTATTATCACAAACAGGCAGTCAATCAATAAGATGGGCTCTGGGCTTTTGACAGAACCTTCTAAGGTTGGAAAGGCCCAGCCCATATCGGATGATCCTCGAATGAGCATCCTAACGCCGGAGTGGGGTCGTTAATTAATTTTGTAATTAAGCTGAAGAGCTCCAATGGACTTTCACTCTCCAATATTATTAAAAAAAAAATACTATTAAGGGGTCATTATCATTATCATAATCTCGATAAATATGGACTAGATTTTAAATTTATTTTAAAAAATTATTAATTCAAGTATTATAAATCTTAGAACCATTAAAAACTTGTATAATTATTAATTTTAGAATCTATAAAAATAATCGAGATATACATAAATTAATCTGAATATTTATATTAATAATAATAATAAAAAGTAGCCATTAACATGATGATGACTCATGCATGCCGAATGGATGGATTGATTGAAGAGTTAGGAATATATATATAAACAAACAGATAACTTAAATTAGGAGGTTGGGTGCTACCGTCCCCATGTATTGTATATTTCTTCTAGTTACATCATCCAGCACCTAACTACTTTTTTTAATTACTTTATACTTGCTCTTAATTTGTCTATTTTAGGGCTTCGAGTTAATCGAATCAAAATGAACGTCCATCGTGCAAGCACTCACCAAGTTTCTTCTTCTTCTTCTTCTTCTTCTTATTTTAAAATGAATTAATCTCCTTATTTATTAGAACAAGAACAAAACAAGGTTCTATTGTAAGGTAGTCTCCCCCCACTCCTATATTATTACATGTAAGTTATATCGAATATATATTAATTAAACAAAACAATTATTAAAATGAAACTTTTTTTCTATAAATAAACAGATATAATAATAGAACTGCTCTGTCTGGTTATTCAACATCAAATTATTATTATTATTATATGAAAATAATTTAATCAAGGCTTGAGCAATTAATTCGTTTAAGCTTTGCAATTTTTGCTGATCACGTTCTTTGCCTCCACCTTTCTTTCTATCTCCTTTCTTTTTGTAGCAAGCCTTTGATGCTTCTCTGATCACCTTACAAATTAGCTCCTTAATTAATTAACTCGTATTATAGTCGTCATCGTCGTCTTCTTCTTCTTATGATCCATAGGATCAATTCATGATCTTGTCTTAATTTCTCAACTACATACGTAACAACATGGGTTTGGTCAAAGGAGTGGCGCTGTCTACAAGGCTAAGGCAACAACCTCTTGGTCTAGCCTTGTGCTGCCTATATATTCTTCAACTACTGCTGCTGTTGCTGAGTTCCGTAAGTGGTACTGGAGTAAACTGGGGAACACAGGCAACACATCCTCTGCCGCCTTCCACGGTGGTTAACATGCTCAGAGACAACGGTATTCAGAAGGTTAAGCTATTTGATGCTGATTCAGCTACTCTAAATGCTTTTGCTAATTCTGGGATTCAAATCATGGTGGGCATCCCCAATGATATGCTCTATACTCTGGCTAATAGTGAACAAGCTGCTGAGAATTGGGTGGCCAAGAATGTCTCTTCCCATATCTCTTCTGGTGGTGTAGACATCAGGTAATCCATCAAACCCTTCCCTTCCCTTCCCTTTTAATTTTTTTCCTTTGACTTGGATTTATTTGCCGATCAATATTCAATATTGAAGTACTCGATCAATATGTTTTGACTTGATTTACACAAGCCAAGTAAGTGTCAAGTAAGAAGAAACAAGTGATCATGACTAGGATCAAGTCATACCATATCAGCTTGCTTTGGCTTTGCTTTTGTGGTGTTTATGTTCCACTATATGTGGAGCATTTCTTGTATTGGGGGATTTATTCGCCAGTAATTTTGAGCTATTTATAAGGTACGTTGCAGTTGGAAATGAGCCGTTCTTGTCAACATATAATGGAAGCTTTCTGGGAACAACTCTTCCTGCTCTTCAAAATATCCATTCAGCTTTAACGAAAGCCGGACTAGACACTCGGGTGAAAGTCACCGTTCCCCTCAATGCTGATGTATATGAGAGTCCCACAAATATCCCGTCCGATGGTAACTTCCGCTCAGACATCCAAGATCTCATGCTGTCGATTGTCAAGTTCTTGAGCGACAATGGGGCTCCCTTCACTGTCAATATCTATCCCTTTATAAGCCTTTACACTACTCCTAATTTCCCCCTAGGCTTTGCATTCTTTAACAACACTAGTTCATCTTCCTTGACTGATGGTGGAAAAATCTACGACAATGTGTTCGATGCGAATCATGACACCCTTGTATGGGCCTTGCAGAAAAATGGATATGGAAACTTGTCCATTGTCGTTGGGGAGATTGGATGGCCTACCGATGGAGACAAAAATGCAAACTTGAACTATGCACAGCAGTTCAACCAAGGGTTTATGAATAATGTCATTGCCGGTAAGGGAACCCCAATGCGTCCTGCTCCTGTGGATGCCTATTTGTTTAGTCTCTTCGACGAGGATGCCAAAAGCATTCAGCCTGGTAATTTTGAGCGACACTGGGGATTATTTTACTTGGATGGGCAGCCTAAGTATGCACTTAGCCTGGGGACGACGAATTCGAATGGTCTGGTACCAGCAAGGGGTGTGAGCTATTTAGCTAAAAAATGGTGTATTATGTCTCCATCAGCAAGCCTAGACGATCCGCAGGTGGCACCAAGTGTGAGTTATGCTTGTGCTAGTGCAGACTGTACTAGTCTGGGCTATGGGACTTCTTGTGGAGATTTAAGTGCACAGGGCAACATCTCCTACGCATTTAACAGTTACTACCAGCAGAACAATCAACTTGAAAGTGCTTGTAGGTTCCCAAATAATCTTTCAGTTGTTACAAGTAATGACCCATCTACCGGGACTTGCAAATTCAGGATCATGATTCAAAGTCAAACAGTCACATCTGGTGTTGAAGGTGGAAGAGGGTTTTCAATGTCTAGTTTTGTAACGTTTGCCGTCGCGTTTCTTTCAGCGTTTTTGTGATTTTTGGGACTGATTGTATTGGACTGTGACTGTATTTCCTTGATTGGTATGTACAGAAGGAGCTAAATTGAGAATTTGATTCTGGAACTTTTAAGCCTTTAAGCACAAGTACTAAACAATTGGAACACAACAGGATAATTCCCAACTGGTTTCATGCTGCTGTTCGAAATAGTCACGCATTACATGAATGAAGATAGCCTGCAAATGCCTACCAAACTCTGAATCAGCTCCTCCATGAATCATAAGTCCTCTGTGTTTGTGAAAATGAAAGATCACTTCTGAAAATCAATTTTAAATATTACTCGCATTCTTATGTTGAAAAGAAGCAGTAGCAGGAATGTCAATCAAACAGCCACAGGCCTGTTAAAGACGACTTCTATCGCAATAATAATATAATTGAGTAAAAAACTAAAAAGCGAGGGGTGTTTAAAATATGCATTCTCTCACATTTTATTATAATGGATCTATTATTCAGAATTTTTCTTTTAATTTGATCCTCAAATACTTTTTTTGAGTGATTGTATTTTTTTCAGGTCAAATTAAAAAGTAATTAGATCAAATTTATTGAATAAGAATAAAACTGAAATACAGGTGATCAAAGTAGAAAAAACATCATAAATAAATGATGGTTTGAAAGTTCACACAAAGAGTTTAATTTAGTCCTCGTACTTTAAACATTACACATATTCGGCACATGTATATTTTTTCAATTCAATTTTAGTATAAAAAGTTTACTTTTCTTATTTTTTTAGTCTTCGATTTGAGAAATGAGAAATAGAGGTTACTAAGTTCTAGCGGTAGAGAGAAAAATATCGTTGACACCGATTTTGACCACCAAAACGGTTGATATTTTATGTCAAATGGTTTCAATTGATGATGGGAGTTCATATTAGATGTTTTTTTTTTTACCTTTAAAGTTTGTGAAAAAACATATTAGAGCTCAGGTAAATTTTTTATTTCAGGTTGATTTTGATTTTTGTAATGATTTTTTATTTTTTTAGGTCATAGATAGGATTGATTGAATAAAACATTTATTTTAATAAAAAATTTAGCAAACACAACCGGGTAAATATCTCGTCTTGCGAGATGAAATATCTTAATCTACATTCGTCTCTTGATTTTTCCCGTTTTTTATTTGTAGTTATTGCTTATAACTTTTTTTTTCATTTATTAACACATATAGTTGTCGATTTATTTTATTATATGTATGCGTGAACTTTTTGATTTTCTACAAATACGCGTTGAATCCAGTTTTTTATTTTTAGTTATTGCTTATGACTTTTTTTTATTAACAGATATAGTTGTCCATTTATTTTATTACATGTATGCATGAACTTTTTGATTTTCTACAAATACATGTCAAAAAAGCTTGTGTATATAAATTTTTTTATTGAAAAAAATCATATGGCCCGCGACGAAGAGCAGGTTACATAACTAGTAAGTAAATCTAAAAGATGTGATCAAAATACTGAGCACACGTTCATTGTTCACTTTCTCACATTTTACTGTAAACTTGCTATTCAAAATTTTGCTTTTTTTTCAATTTGGTCTTCACTTTTTTTTTTTGCGCAATTGCATCCTTTTTTGATCAAATTGAAGGACAATTAGATCAAATTTGTTGATTAAGAACAAAATTGAAAGACAGGGATCAAAGTAGAAAAGATGTCATAAATAGGTGATGGTTTCAAAGTTCACACAAAAGTTTACAAACTATACATATTCGGTCCCTCAATGTTTTTTCAATTCGATTTTGGTATAAAAATTTATTTTTGTTATTTCTTAGTTCCTGATTTGAGAGAAGAGCGAGAAAAAAAGGTCGTCATATTTTTGCGCCAGAGAGAGAAAATTGGTGCTGACATCAATTTTGATCATCAAAATAGTCGATCTTGGTGTTAAAGGTTTTCATTTGATGAGAGGAGTTTCACTTAGATGTTTTTGTGCCTTGAAATTGCCTAAAAAAATTCAGAAATGAGCTTGACAATTTTTTTGGTTTTCGGGTTAGTTGTGGTTTTTTTTTTTTGTTGTTTTTTAAGGTCATTTATGAGTTTGTCAAGGGATTTAGGCTTTTTTTTTAGGTGTTTTGGATTGAAAATAAGTTTTAAAATAAAACAAACATAGAACTAGTTTTTTCAGCCACTACACTGACTGAAATTTGGGCACATGATGTGTCATCTGACTTTTTTTTCTAAAAAAATAATGGGACGGACGACTTGTTATATGCCATTAATACATTAAAAAAAACATTAGGGTTGAGCACAAGCCCTTGCTAGACGGTCAGGCACAAGCCTATCCTCTATCTTTTTTGTTTTGTTATTTTGCCTTAAAAAAAACAAACCTATTTTTTAAAATAATTTTTAATTTATATTTAAATTAATACAATTTCTCTCTATTTCTTTGTTTTTTATATTTAGTTTTTTTAAAATACTAATTGTTTTTTAATTATTTGGTTTGTATTTAATGTTTTATGAGATTATTTTAATTCATATATATTTTTTAATATTTTATATAATTGAACTTTATTTTAAAAAATATTTTTTTGATAGTATTTATAATAAATGCAACCTTACAAGATATTTTTTTTATATTTTTTCCTTTGATTCAATCAATTATATATATATATATATGTCTATTTATACAATCATTTTATTAAATAAAAAAATATTTTTAATAAACAAAATTATTGAACACAACCAAATATCACATTCTACTCTCAACCTTTGAAGATGTATATTTAATTATAATTAGTGTTTTTTTATTATTTATTAACACATATATTTCTTGATTGATTGATTTAATTAGATCCATATATAAGTTTTTTACTCTTAATATTTTTTATATAAAAAAAACATTGAAAAAGCTTATATATTTAATTTTTATAGGACTTCGTTAATTTCCCTGATATATATATATATATATATATTGCAGTAGCAAATAGGAGAAAATTGTCTAAACCGAATGGTCATGAGTGTTAGTCTCATCAAACACTAACAAGAAGAAAACAAAAATTAGTGCAGCATTGCATCTCAAAATTGCCATCATCCAGACCTGCAGACTATGGCCTACAAATTCCTCTCCAAAAACTGTCAATTCCTCCGTGGATTTTCCCCAAATAAACAATTCTTATCACATTAACGAACTCAAAATACCATGGCCCTGGGATTTATTAGTAAACTACAAGCCAATAAGGTAATGTTGAAATAATCACCCACATCAATCTTATCCAAAGATTTTGTTAACTTGCAATTCCTTCGGGTTTTGTTTAAATACAAAATGCTGCCCCGACCTTCAATCTAAAAAGTCCAAGTTTAGGAACTGATGCAACAAGATTTTCACTCAGTGGAGTATTCTATCTCTTTATATCCCTTTATGGTATACCCAATAGCTGGAAGAAGCAAGAACATCGGTATCCTGGTGGGCAACACTGAGCCAGAGGTGCCATTGAGACAAATAGAAGTGTCAGAGTGTCACATACAAGTGCTGAAAAAAAAGTGCGCGGAAAGCATATTTCCAAATTATCTCTGGCTTCTCTAACTGAAATTTGTCCAAGAATTACGAGCTTATTAGCATCTCAAGAATTAGAGCAGCAGCATGTACATAGAGTGTCCTCAAATAAGTCTTGTCGCTCTCACCCCTGCTCTGGAATATCCACTTTGATTGCCTATGCCCATTTACCCTCATACTTGCCATCTATTCAAACTCAATTCTGGTTATTTGATCACCTCTCAGTAGAAGAGTGATGACAATAAATAGTGAAGGAAAAAAAAAACACAAGTCCTCACCAAATTCAAGCTACTGCAATGTTCCACCATTCCCACAGCTATTCTTTTGAAGGTGGTCTCTTGATCTTATATCAGCCTGCAGTTAAAGCAATATGGTAATGCCCAGATAAAATAGCAAAGTCCCCCAACAGGATGCATAAACAAAAAAAGGAAAAGAAAAGAATAGTGTCACAAGCATTTGACAGTTCAAAGTTATAAGCCATGGTTAAACGCATAGTCACCAACTTTTACATTAATCTCTTTTACCTCCCAGCTTTCAGTAAAATATGGAACATGACCATCGAATAAATAAGGGCCTTTGAGAGTAATGTTTGAGACCAGATGCAATGTCATATTTGAGACGGATTATAGCAAATCATCAAACAATTCATGGCCACTTAATGAGATTTCCTACTATCCACCCATTTAACCACGTGCTTACCTTCACTAAATATGACGTTTCAAATCACTAAATTAGCATCAGGCTTCAATAGGAATTAAATAGAAAAGCTAGCTATTGTGACAGAATGCTTCTCCATGAACAAGACAACATCTGAGCTCAATTGAAAAGAAAATCTAAGAGATCTTCATCAGAGATTCATGATCTACAGGACATTAGAGCTTTCATCCAACAGCTATCTCATTTGAGACACAGCCAAATATAATAGCTAAAGACCAATAGGGTTAATCCCACTACTGTTAGGAGAACTCTCACATCATTTTTATTGGCCTTTCATTAAGTTGCAAAAGCAAGACAACAGAATCACAGTTAAACTAGTCTGGATGTGGTAAATGCTGACTTAAATATTAGTTTGTTCATTGTCTATTCTGTCTGAATACTACTACCAAATCCTTCATGGAGAAAATACCACTAGTGAGTGACACTTTCAAAGCTTTAAATTTACAAGGTTTCACCTGCCGGATAGGCTCTGGCACACGATACTTGCAAATCATTTTCACAATTTTGATGGCAGTATTGAGAGAGACACGGTGACCAACTGAAATATATATGGGTTTGCATGAGCCCTTGGTTGATCTCATTGCCTGTTAAAGAAAAAAAAATCAAAGACATAAAGATTTGAAGAACATTGTCATGAAAAAGACTTCTGGAGCAGAAGAGAAGATGATGCTCTGAATAAAATATATGACCAAAGCATTTATAGACTCCATTTTTTTTTTTTTCACTGTATTGAGGTAGCTGATGCCTACTAAATGTTTATAGACTCTATTTAAAAGCTTGAGGTCATGAGGTAGCAGATGCATGATGAAAAGCAGTTCTTATTTAAAAACATATGCACCAATTCCTCTATAAACACTCTACCATCCAATCATCCAGAGTCAAACTTGATGTTGAAGGATGGACATTTTCAGTTCTACTACATGGCAGAAAAAAGTAACCAGCAATTCATCCATTAAAAAAACTTCCCGTACCACTATAACTAAGATAATCCATGTGTATTTACAAGCTAACCACATTACTATTGCATTCGTATTTATAACAAAAGAAGCAGAAATAGGAATCTCATAAAATGGACACCCTGAAAAAGACAGCTTCTAGGATGAAGTACTAATTTAGGACTTTGTTAAATTCCCTGAGAATAATATACTGCAGTGGTAATAGGGGGAAACTATCTAAAATGAAAGGAAGAATTAAACAAGAGAAACACCAAGGACAGATTGAAGATGAGGGAGAATGTGAGCTTGATCATCCCTTAACTGCTCTTTGCAAATTTCTATAGCTTTGATTTTAAAACCAATTTCAATTATAATAATTAGAGTGCTTGATGCTTGGAACATCTGTACACATGGCACACAAGGTATGAGGAGGGATTCGCCAAGCTAACTTCATTGAGTTTTACATGAAAGATGATAAAGATCTCGGCAAGACCTCGTAGACTGATCCCTTCACAACTCGCCATTTCACAAGTGCTTGTGATCAAATTGTGCAATGTATCACTCAGATATGAAATTTTTATGCTGAGTTAGAAGAAGAAGATGAGTAAAATCTGTTACCGCTCCCCATACACAGCCAGAGGATCCCGTCAAAGTAATAAAATCTTCACCACTGTTATCTTTGGCCTGAAGAAGCTGTCTCACTCCAGATTGAGTGAGACCATCAACATGATGCAGCTAAGACATACAAACGAGAAAATAGAGGGAAAAGGTCTTAACGATAGGACAAGTTAAGTGATGAAATAAGAAAGGCTAGTTGAATTGCGAATACCCTAAAGAAATCAACGAGAAACTTAATTAGAAGACTAATGGTGGCTACAATAGTTAGCATTAGGTAATAAAGGAGTGGTAATTGAGAAGTAGTAAGAGGTTAGTTACATTCTTTCCTATGCCAATGGTGGGGATATTAGCCAGAACACCAAGATGGCAAGCCAAGCCGAAACCTGTGAAAGAGAGCTATTTGCTATATGTAAGCAATGCATAAAAAGAAATGAAGATTCAATGGAAAAGGAGAGAGAGAAACTTGCCACGAGGATGAAGCAAACCATTGCCATCAACAAGCAGTAACTGTTAAATAAAACAGAGACAACCTCAATTTCAGATAAACCTTAATTAACAGGCAAGGCAAGGCAAGAGAGTAGGAATCGATACATATGATGCTTGGAAGGTATATATGGTAGGATATTATCATATTCATAATGGGGATGGGAGGGGAGGGATGAAATTAAAAAGAAAGAGGATTGTGGATTGGCTGACCTGGGGGTAGAATGGATTGTCAGTGTTTTTCATCTTCTGTAAGAGTTGTAAAAGTATTGGAGCCTAAAAATCATCATCATCATCATCATCATCATCATAATCAATGAGAAATAAAGAAGGAAAGAAAGAATCGCAATGATAATAATAGATTCTACTGACCTCCCGGAAAGCAAGGAAGGAAGGAATATAAGGGACATCGAAATTGGTGAGGAGAAAGAAATCTTGGTAGACGACTTGCAGTGTGGGAGTTGTGACATCCAAAACAACAAGGCTTCCACATCCGCATGCTGCCGTTGCTGCTGCTGCTGCTGCTGCTGCTGCTGAGTCTAATTCCTTAGAATAGCTTACATCAACCCCACCCACATATTTCAATAACGTTCCTTCTTCTTCTTCAACAACAACATTGCCGCTACTGCTGGGTATGGGCAGTTTCCAAGGGAAATCATCCTGCGTTATCAACCTCTCTTTAAGTAAATCTTGAATCCTGCTTTTTACAACATTTAATCAATCGATCGATCAAATATATCACATAAATCACTGCTATACGAACGAGACAACAGCATTCAAGCAAGCAAGCAAACGAGTTGCAGCCTAGCATCATACTCTCTCCATTGATTTTGGATTTCAATTGATGATGATGATGATGATGATGATTCTCCCCGATCCCGTCCATGACGAAGACCATGATCATCCATAGATGTAATCGTTGCTTGCAAGCTTGCCTAAGAACAAGAACAATCTGATTGGATAAAAAAGGGGGGGGGGGGGAGGGGGGGCTCAGTTAATCTTCAGCTCAATTTTTTTTGTTTTTGTTTGAACTATCTTCAGCCCAGTTGCCAAAACCACACTATCAATCACGCAGTATATTTACGTTTTAATGATTAATATAGTAACAAATGGTGAGAACTTCAACCGCTAGCTTGTCACCCATCAGGATCGAAGGAAATAAATTATTCAAATTTATGTCGATTTTGAAGGATTGAAAATTAATTTTTTTTTATATTCGATAGTATCATAAAAAACAAATTAAAAAATATATTTTAATATTTAATTATATTATAAAAATAAATTATTAAATAAATTATTAATATTTTATTTTATTTTTAAGTTTATTAAAAGAATAAAAAATAAATTTTACAAATTAAAAAGTTGAATGAGAATGAAATTAAAAAATTAATTTTATAAATTATCTTAAATAATAATTAAAATAATAAAGATCAAATCTGACAGATAAAATATTTGAAAGATGATGAAATTAAAAAATATATAATTTTATAAATTATTTTAAATAAAATAAATAGCAATCAAAAAATAAAAATCAAAATTAATTAAGAAAATAATAATAAAAAAATAAAAACTAAAGTTGATATAAAAATTAAATTTTAAGGGATGAGATTAAAAAAAAATTCAAAAAAACATATATATCAATTAAAAATTGAGAATCAAATTTGATATAATTAACAAATAATATGATATTTTTAAATTTTTTATAATTTAAAAAAAATATTTTCCGTCCAAAATAAAAAGAATTTTTTTTCCAAAAACTAAACCAAGTTTTTCTTTAACTGGAAATTATTTTTTATTGAACAAATTTTCTAATAATAAATAAATTTAAAAAAAAATAAAAAATCACGTTTGACACAACAAACATATTTTTATGTAGGAAAATGACTTGTAATCAATGCTAAGAAGAAAAAATAAAAATTGGTCTGAAACATTAAAAATTAAAATCTTAAGGATTAAATTAAGTTTTCCATGTTAAAACTTAAATGAGTTATGGTTTGTTTTTCTTTGTAAAAGTTGATCCTTTTCTTTTAATTTCTATTAATTTGTAACTAAAAGTAAAATCCAATCTTGCAAAATTAATTTTTAACTCATTCCCGAGTACTTCTTTGAAACTTCATGTATGCAAGAGAATGCAAAATAATAAAAAAATAATAAAAGATATAGTAATATTGTAACTTGGAATCATAAAACTGAAAATAATAAAAGTTCAATAAACAAAGCAAAAGAAAAAACAATACAGTCTATAATGATATTGAGTCGTGTTCATTGAAACAAGCAAGATGCCAACAACAGAGGTATTGACATCGAAGAGGACTCCATTTTAGAACTAGAAAAGGTCCAAAATCAACAATAGCTAGCAGAACACACAAGTACTGCTTCAAAATGCCAAAAGCAGTAACCATCTTACTCTCTACCCTGTTGTCTCGATCACATGATGAACTAATTAAGATATACAGACCTTTTTTTCAAGCTAGTCTGCAAAGGTTAGAAAGTTTAAACAACATCATTTCCGACAAACTTCCTCACAACACGATATCCAAGGTGTTCATGTGTGACTATCCCAAGAACTCTCCCTCTTGCATCAAACACTGGAGCTCCAGAGCAACCCGACACAATTGATATGTCACTAACCATAAACATCGGCTGACTTTTATTCCCAAAATCGAACCCCAGGGTGCCGTAGGTACCATAACCAGTGATCTTTGCAGCAGTGAAGACGTGAGGGAGAGTTGCAGACATGGAAATAATGTAGACCTCTTGTCCAATATTTTTAACTGTATCATCTCCAAGATACACTTCAGCATAATCAACATCTTCATTCTTCTGATACTTCAGAACACAAAAATCACTTTCTCTATCATACTTAGATATGGATGCTTTCGTTCCACGTTTTTGTGAAGCTGTGATGATTGTAGGCTCCAAATCACCCTCCAAAACACGAGCACAGGTGATAATATGACGACCCTCGTCGATGATAACACCAGAGCCGCTGCCACCCTTTTTATTCTCAACGTTAACAACTGTTGGAGCCATGCAGTCGAAAAATTCTTTTAATTGACTACCTTTAAGATCATCAAGGTATCCTTGATTTTCAGTAACCTTCCAATAAGTTTTTAAACCCATTAATTTTCTGAGAGAGAGAGAGAGAGAGAGAGGGAGAGAGAGAGGCCACCAAATACTTTAATGTTTAAACGACGCACCCACAGATTAAATAACAATAACTCATGCACATGATACTGCTTTTCATGCATTTTACATGATATAGCTCTTCATGCATTTGGCATTTTCCAAGGTACAATACTAAAAGGCGTGGGAAAGTACCCACGCCTTTTATGTGTTTCACTGTGCACTGCACAGTGCACAGTGAAACTGTTAGCTGTATTATTTTTTTTCGTTTTTTTTTTAATGTTTTTATGGTTTTTTTTTGCTTTTTTTTTTGTATTTTTTTCTTTTAATGAATTTTTTTTGTTTAATTTAGTTTTTTAATGTGATTTTTTTTTAGTTATCATATTATCATAACACGGATCTCAAATTTGACGGGTTAACTTGGTTTGACAAGTGAACCCGGAATTTTTTTTTCCTTTTTCTTTTTAATCAATTTTTTTCGTTTATTTTAATTTGTTAATGTTAAATTTCTTTTTATTTACTTATCAGACTTTCATGACACGTATCCCGAGCTTAACGGGTTAACTTGTTTTGACAAGCTAACCCAATTAATTCTAGGTTAACCTGTCAATTTTTTTTATTTAGTTGTCAAACTTTCATGACGCGAATCTCAGGTTTGACGGGTTAACCTGGTTTGAAGGGTTAATTCAGTTAATTCAGATTTTTTTTCTTTGTTTTTTTCTTTTTAATTATCACGCTTTTATGACACGACCTTATAGCCAGACACACATCCAAAGCTCTTGGGTCTGATGTTGCAGCCAGACACACTTAAACTTGAGTCATGTAAATTTAATATTATTATTAATGTTATAAATATTACTCTTGGATCAAGCGTTGCAGCTAAATCCAAGGCTTTTGAGTATATCTTTGTAGAAAAATCTAGCACTCTTAGATCTTAGCCTTTTTTATATTTTTTTATACAAGAAAAAAAATTA
>Ga0325401_1003911_pt1 | contig 13852 bp, 10 predicted proteins | sample PopdelMetagenome_FD_205666 | JGI IMG/M metagenome (GOLD analysis project Ga0325401, IMG submission 205666) | Populus deltoides microbial communities from Bellville, Georgia, United States - Xylem-PdKOR-R2 | ecosystem: Host-associated > Plants > Phyllosphere > Stem > Wood/Secondary xylem | place...
GAGTCAAAATAATATACAAATAATATTATTATATATAAAAATATATATAAATCATTTTATTGGTAGGAAATTATATGTTTAATTTTTTTTCATCTTTCTCTTTTTTTATTAACGTGGGTGTCCGGATTAGTTTGCGTGCACCTCAACTAATTTCATGGTTTCTGATTAACAACCATGAAAGCCTCCAATGACCTTAAGAGGACTTGAACTCGTGACCATTGAGGAGTAAACTCAAGACCTGACTAATTGAGTTACCCCTCAGGATATTTCCTCTCTCTCTTTTAAATCATTAGGTGATGAAGACCATAAATTCATAATGGTGTTAATTCTCAATTACGTATTATACTTAGTTTTTTTTTTTTTTTGAATTATGACCTAAATGAAAGTTGGCCAAATTTTAATTTTTTTTGTTTAAAGTTATTTTTTTATGTTTTTAGATCATTTTGATATGTTGATATTCAAAAATAAATTAAAAAACAAAAAAAATTATTTTGATGTATTTCTAAGTGAAAAGCACTTTGAAAATTAACTATTACCATGCTCTCAAACATTCCCTTAGTATACTTAATAAAAATTAAAATGATTCCAAACAAAAAGTCAAACGGTACAACCCTAAAACCGTAGGATTATGATAAGCATATTAAAGCTATCATACTAAAACTATCTTTTGAATATTTCTTTTTGTTGGTTAATGGGTTATGCCTGGTTCGCCAATGAATGATGGGTCTAGTTCAAGTATTTATAGGAGTTACTGAAAAACAAATGCTCCTTATATATATATATATAACCCATATAAAAAGGTAAGTTTTCATTGTTGGAAGAATATAGTTCTTTCTTTTTCTTCTCTCATATTATACATTTTGAGTTGAAAGAATGCTTCCGTTGAGTTTTGGATTTACAAAACTTTATTTAATGTATTGTTATTCAAATTTAATGAAGTAATTTGATTAGGATTTTGTCTTTTCTATCATTAATTAGAAAGACTCTTCTGCCAAATAAATGGTAGTTGTGTAACTGCCCTTTGTTAATTAATTAAAAAGAAAAAAATACCAATTAATCATGTGAATTGGTAACTGACATTTTATGGTGTTGGCTATGGAACACCTACTATGGGGTAATTTCAATTAGTTCTCATATTCAATTGGAAACTGCTATTTGGCAGTTAAAAAAACATGACAACACATCTGGTTTGTTATATGTGTAACTGTTATCTAGCAGTTGAAAAAACAAAAAAAAAAAGATATTAGTAGTCATGCTCTGTCTGGCCCTGAAGTAAGAGAATGAATTAAAGCTATGGAAGAAGAAATGGAGTCGATGAAAACTAATCAAGTCTGGGACTTGATTGATTTACCGTCAAGACAAGATCCATTGGAAATAAATAGATTCTTAAAATTAAATGCAAGGCGGATGGGTCAATAGAACGTTATAAAGGCTCGATTAGTAGCAAAATGTTACATTTAAGAAGGGGGAATTGATTATAAAGATACATTCTCACCAGTTGTGAGAATTACTTCAGTTCGTCTCATTTTTGCTATTGTCGCATATATGGACCTAGAGTTATACCAAATGAATGTTAGAACTGCATTTCTCAATGGAGAACTAAATGAGGAGATCTGTATGGATCAACATTTAAAATTCGAGACTAAAGGACAAGAGCGCAAAGTTTGCAAGCTTAAAAGATTCATATATGGTCTTAAGTAAGTTTCTAGACAATGAAACGTTAAGTTTCAACAAGTTATCCTTAAGGATGGTTTTACAATGATGGGAAAAGACCATTGCATGTATTTAAAACATTCTAATAATAGTTTTGTAATATTGTCCTTATATGTTGATGACATCTTATAATCCTAATATATATTATGCCATTGGATTGGTTAACCGATATCAATCAAACCCTGGTTAAAAACATTGAATGATAGTAAAAAAGATTCTATGATATTTGAAAGGAACTTCAAATTACATGTTATGTTACCAAGGAAAGAAAGACTTATGATTGGTTGGTTGCTTTGATGCTGATTGGAGAGGAGATGTCGACCAATCTAAATCAACTTCAAGATATGTTTTCTTGCTTAATGATAGTGCAATATTATAGAGGAGCTAGAAACAATCTCACATAGTCTTATCTACTATGGAGGCTAAGTATGAAGCTTGTTCTGTAGCAACACAAAATGTTGTTTGGTTAAAAAGTTTCTTGTATCATTTAAAAATTGTCAAATCAGCATCAGACCCAGTGATAATTTACAATGATAACATTACTGCAGTAGTTGTGGCTAAAGATTCAAAATACTATGGAAAGACTAAACATATCAAGATGAGATATCACTACATTAGATAAGCAATTACTAAACATGACATGATCCTAAAACATATTTCTACAAATTCTATGATTGTAGATCCACTCATAAAACCAATAGCAAGGGATGTATTTATTAGACATATGAGATCCCTTAGTCTTTGTAGAATGTAATTAGTAATATAACTAGTTTTTAGGATCATACGAAGGCTTACAGTGACTGAGTTATGAATAAATGTCATTATAATATCATTTTATTCATTATTTTTTTAATGAAATATATTGATTATCATATGGTATAATTTGTTAAAGTATGTCGATAGACATAGATTGACTTACTTACATGAGCAATCACCTTTAACACTTGTAAGGTGAATAAATATGATACTAATTGAATTTTAATGCTCAATAAGTGACTTAAGTGCAGTGGGAGCAATTTGAACTCAAAGTATTTATTAAAATGTCACCTTGGTTAGAACCAAGATGAGGTTTTTAAATAAAAAAATCGACATGAATGAATTCCCACTATTCATGTGTATATTATGATTGAAGTCGAGTATGAAATTATTCATCTGCTATTAATGATAATGAGCAAATGAGAATTTATGATTTGAAGTCTATATTTTTAGCAACAAGACTAAAACTTATATGATGTATTTCCCTTCACAAAGAGAGCAACGACATACACTTTTTGTCTTCAGAAAAAAGAAAAAAGTAAGCTCTACTATAGCATGTATTTCACACTACATGCGTTAATGACCATTACATGAATAAAGAATGGATCCCTACTTCTTTATTATGTAAGTCCTGGAGATCATATCTAAGATCTTAAAATCTTACCCTTTGTGACTTGTGACTGTATCAAGAGGTGATGTATAATCGCTACTTTAAAAGTATATCCTATAGTCATTGAATGATTCGAGTTAAAGAAATACTCTTAGAGAAGCAAGTTAATTCAGATTTGATTGATATGAGTGCAAAAGAAAAAAGTAATTTTAGTTCTACACTTATTAATTGTATTCATCGATTGGGATCATATCATTTGAATAAAATTGATATGATTTAGAATACTTGTAATTGTAAGGATGGATTGAGTATGAAATCCTTAAGGGATTGAATTATATTAAGTCATGTGTGACTAAAAATGCTTGCGGTATACTAGTATACTTTAAGGAATAATTAATTATAAGGTTGATGTCTCCTATATGACCTATATTAAGTTTATATATTGGAGATCCTTTCACTGTGTACTTCAGGTTGTACGGTCCATTCGTCAAGTATGAAATTTATGTGCAAATTTAAAATATAATGTATTAGATATATTCATTCCTTCATGAGCGAGTAATAGATGTTGGTTACTGAGTTAGATCTGGTTCACCCATGAGGGATGAGCTTGATTCAAGTATTTAGAGGAGTTACTAAATGAAGTAACCGCTTCCTCTACTTATATATATGTGTGTGTGTGTGTGTAGGGACATAATCCATATGAAAATGTAAATTTTCATTATTGAAAGAATATAGTTTTCTCTTTTTTTCCTCTCATCTTGAACTATTTGCATTAACTTAACAAGATTTACAAAAACATTCGTATATTTGAATATTACTTTGATTCTAGTCATTAAAGTAATACTGAAGTAATTAACTAGAGATAAAAAAATCAAATTCTCGTGTTACAAGTAAATTCTTTTGAATTCTACACTTCTCTACCGTAATAATAATAATAATAATATCAATAACTACAAATTAGAATGCAGAAGCATGCTATTTCCTATTCTTTTCTTTTGGTAGCAATATGTTTTTTTGGCATATCGAAGATCTATGTTACATTTTTTTAAATAAAAATAAAACGAAAACCCAGGGCACTATAAATAATTAGGGAGGGGAGGAATACGAAGAGGACAGAAGGCAGTTGGGTAAAGGGTAATCAATCATGAAAAAGCCGATCCAAGAAATGTGATCAGTCCAACCCATCTAACCCCAAAAAACCCCACCCCACCTCATAAATAGGCAATCACGCATAAGCAAAGTGTATGTGTATATATTAAAAAAAAGGCTAAAAAAGGAAATTCAAATCCCCACTTTAAAAAGCCCTATTTACAAATGCCCGAGCATTTTAAAATGACTCGAGGAACTGGAGAGGCGAAAGGGGAGTCACTCTCTTGGAAAATAGAAAAACACCCCCCCCCCCAAATCAAAGCTTCGAAGCAATATATTATCGCCTTTTTTTTTTTTTTTTTAAATCAAGATTAGTTTGATTAACCTTTTCTATTCTTTGATTGAAACGATGTCGTGTTCATCGCCGTCGGGATCAGAGGAGGATGACGAAGGAATCGATTCATACCGTAAAGGAGGTTATCATGCGGTGAGGGTAGGGGATCAGTTTTCTGGTGGCCGTTATATTGCCCAGAGAAAGCTTGGGTGGGGCCAGTTTTCTATTGTTTGGCTTGCTTACGATACTCGATCCTCTGTATGTTTGGATCTGTTTCTTTTTCTTTTTTCTTTTCTTCTTAAATTTAAATCATATGATATTTTCAAGTTTAATGAAAAATTGATTAATTATTGATCAGTAAAGCTTACTGGATCATCATTAATTAATTATAGTTATTGCACCTTTTCTTTTAATGAAGAAATGTTTAATTATTGATCATCAATAGTTAATGATAGTTATCGCAATTTTTTATTTTGATGAAGAAATGTTTAATTGATGAATTTACAGTAAGAAATGTTTATTTATCCCTTTTTTTGCTTTTTTTCTTCTTTTAGGAAATGTTTGTTTTTCTATATGTCGTTACTTTTTTTTTTAATTAAATACTGGTTTTGGATGTGTTTTGTTTTATGAGATCAATGAGGCCGTTATTTGTTGTTTTGATGCTAGTTATTTCTTGATACGAAGGGTCGTTGTAGTTTAATCTAGTTTTTGAAAAATACGATACAATGTAATACATATTTTAGGAGATGGGTTTATGCGGCAATCATGGAGGAATTAACCTAGTGAAACGGTGTTTCTGGTTGAAGTCTTGGTTTGTCTAGGTTAGCCATTTGTGCGCGCGTGCCCACCCTTGTGTGCGTGCATAAGTATGCGCAATAGTTGGAATAGTTCTTCAACCTTTTCTCTTCTTTTACCTGTCTTAGCTTGATTTGAGATTCTGTTGATTTTTCCTTCTTATTTTGTTCTATCTTATTTAATTCTTTTTTCCAGAAATATGTTGCTCTTAAGATCCAGAAAAGTGCTGCACAATTTGCTCAAGCCGCGCTTCATGAGATTGAACTCCTTTCAGCTGTAGCTAATAGTGACCCCTCAAATTCAAAGTGTGTTGTGCAACTGATTGACCACTTCAAGCATGCAGGGCCAAATGGGCAGCATCAGTGCATGGTCCTTGAATTTCTTGGTGACAGTTTGCTCAGGTTAATCAGGCATAATCATTACAAAGGTCTTCAATTAGAAAAAGTTAGAGAGATCTGTAAATGCATTTTGACAGGTCTGGATTACTTGCATAGAGAACTTGGTATAATCCACACTGACCTAAAACCCGAAAATATTCTTCTCTTTTCCACCATTGATCCTGCCAAGGATCCAATTAGGTCTGGGATCAAACCAATCCTGGAAAGGCCTGAGGGTAACCTTAATGGTGGTTCAACTATGAATCTCATCGAGAAGAAGTTGAAAAGGAGGGCAAAGAGGGCAGTTGCTAATATATCAGGAAGAAGAGATTCAATGGGAGGAGCCATGCAAAAGTCTGAGAGATCTCTGGATGGGATTGATGTGAGGTGCAAGGTTGTTGATTTTGGGAATGCGTGCTGGGCTGTTAAGCAGTTTGCCAAAGAAATTCAAACCAGACAGTATAGAGCTCCTGAAGTCATACTGCAATCCGGGTATTCCTTCTCTGTTGACATGTGGTCTTTTGCTTGTACGGCATTTGAGCTTGCTACTGGGGATATGTTGTTTGCTCCCAAGGATGGACAAGGCTATAGCGAAGACGAGGTAGGCTGTTTTTTTCTGGATTTTAGCATTGTCAGAAATTGGAATTATTATTAGGATAACCCACACTGAATTCTAAAGTTTAAATAAAATTTGCGCATGATATGCTGTATTTGAAGAGAGGATAGAGAATATTAATATAGTGAAATTACAGGGAAAATGGTGGAAGAAATAAATGCAAGCTGGTTTTGGTGTAGAGGTTATTAATGTGATTATAGCAATCAAGCTCCCCTTACCTATACTGGTGGTGATGTAGAGAGGAAGGGCAGCCCGCGTAACCCTTCAAGGTATGAGAGGAAACCAGGGGGGCCTCTCATACGAAAGAAGAGTAGAGAGGGGACTCCTTAACTGCAATTCAAGGGATAACTTCAAGCAATTCGAACTACTCAGGGGTTCTTTTCGAATTGCATAAGTGACCATTGAACCTTACTGAGCCTAGTTCCCCTGTACTATAGGAATGGTGCCTGAGCTAACTCGCATAAGCGATTTCTCAATCGGTATCCAGTAACTCAGTAAGACAAGACAGCAATGGTTGCTTGGTATGAATAGGGGATTCATGTGGCGGGGTGGGACTTCGACTTTTAGAGGAGAACCCACCTGTTTCTCCTTCCTTCATACTTAGGCGTGAAGATAAATAAAGATGGGGAGTGGTGACCCCTAGAAAACTTTATTTAAGCTTCACACACTATACCTAAAATCGACGCAGGCTCCAAACGGTATAAATATAGGTCAAGGGGCGAATCAGAAGCTTTTAGCTCTCGATTGGTAAGCTATTAGTGAGAACGCACATTAGCTACAGTAGAGGCAGAGAAAGAAGCCCTTCGGGAGCTTAGCTACATACACAATGAGAGAGGTTTGCCTCTCTTACCGTTGTTTAGCTGCAGGGAAAAGAGACTCATAACCTCAGAAATAAGGCATAAGGAGAGGTTAAGAAAAGGCTCTTATCGAGAGAGCCTCTCCTTAACCCTTGCTAGCAGCCTTGAGGTTCTCTTTACCATGCTTTCCGTATCGAATTCTTCATTTGACATATTTTTTTTTCTCATTTGCTGTCAATTTTTTAATCTAATTAGATCAACCATGTCTTTCATTTCCTTTTACTGGTCTTCATGGGGTAAAACACAACAAAAGGATGTAGGATGTGGATGGGAAGATGGCATGCTCCAAGATTAAACATTGCTATTATTGTTTGAGACCACTCGGATGAATAACATATGTCCTGATTGAACTTTTGTTTTGCCTTGAGAGAGATGTTTTCTTGATAAACCTGTCTGTTGCATATATGAATTTATGCATCATACCAGGCTGATTTTGGATGTCTGTCCTTGATTGCCAATTACCTGTAATCACATTTGGCTCTATGAATAAAAACATGCAGTGGTTTATTCATTCACAACTCACCACGTAAATGTTTAAGCCATCACTTGGTTTAAAATGCAGGCTGTTTGTTTCTTAGATATATGTGGGAGTACTGTGTCTCGTAATCTGTTTATTTTATATGCTAATGGAACTGTTTCTTACAATGGTTCCAGGATCACCTTGCTCTAATGATGGAACTCCTTGGAAAGATACCAAGAAAGGTAGGCGTGTATTTCCTCAACAGCCTCCTACAATTTTCTAATCACCCCCATATTCATTTGTTTTGTAATTGCAATGCGAACAGATAGCTATTGGAGGAGCTTTATCCAAGGATTATTTTGACAGGCATGGGGATCTAAAGAGGATTCGGAGACTGAAATTTTGGCCACTTGATCGCTTGCTGGTTGAAAAATACAAGTTCCCAGAAACTGATGCTCAGGAGATTGCGGAATTTCTGTGTCCCCTTCTCGATTTCACACCAGAGAACCGACCCACTGCTCAGCAGTGCCTGCAACACCCATGGTTCAATATCAAAAGTTGTTCACAGAATGAGATGACAAGTGAATCTAACGTGGAAAAGTTGGGTGTTGGAGTGAGCAATCTGAAGGTGGGTAAGTGAAGAAGGGGTCAAAGGTATTCTCACAATTTTCAAGTCCCTCCCTCCGCCTGGTTAATATTGATTGTTATTTTGGTTTGTTACATTTTCAATAAGATTTAATATTTTTTTCCGTTACTAATTAACTACAATGTAAATTAGCAACTATTATTGTGAGGGAATGACATGAACGAGGGAAATTAACGACAATAACAAACATTGGTGTTCCACACACTATGTTCGACATGTAATTGATTTTGACATTAATGTTACTCACCAATGGCTTGCGCACCATAAGGAGAATTGTCCCCCCTGTAAGAACAAAATCAGTTGTGGTTGGATTGCTTTTAGAACTGCTTTGATTGTTTTCCTCATTCTGAAATGTAAAATTGAGGAATTAGATCCAAGCTTGCATAATTGAGCAGTTTTCCACTCATGTTCTAAACTGAAAGTGTTCATGCCCCTCTGGTCTTTTATTTGATTTCGTTTTCCCTCCTGGAAACCTTACTTAAAGGATAACTTTGCCTGTGGAATTATAATAACATAATCAAATACAAATGCTAGCAGCAGTGAATAAATGATGATATGTATCGTCAACATGTTTTTTAATACTGTGGCCACATAGGTTTTATAATTTACATTTGTGGTATTTGGCAGAAAGAATGACATCATCGACATTTGATTATTGACGTTGGTGCAGTAATTGTCATCATCAAATTGTTTTCTCCGCCCCAAATACCATTTGCTTTCTGTGTGCCACCAAACTTCCTCTCTCGGAAATGACATTCTGCCCTTAATGACTATGAATTCAATGAGTCGATGCCTTTTGTTCTTGGAGTTTGATGGTTTGTAGCCCGTGGAAATTTGGATTTGCAAAATACGAGTGTCATCAAGAAGCCTATATATCCTCTTGGTCAAGATCAAGATGTTTTACAAACTTGTATTTCTCAAGTTCAGTCTATAGAAATGCTGGAAGATGAATTGAGATGTGGAAGTTGCCTGACTCTCCCTCTAGTACAGAGGTCGTGGAAGACCGAGAGAGATGGGTTTTAGGTGTGAAGGCTTGGGAAGGGTAGAATCTTGGGCAATTTCGTGGGATCAACAATTTGCATTTCCTTAAAACCATTGAGGTAAGGAGTTTAGGAAACCATCTCTAGGGAGTAATGCTCTTACATTCTCTTGAAATGCCATGAGCACAACCTTTCTATCCACTGGGTTAAAGGTGGACTTGGAGACATGAAACGAATTAACTGTACGAGAGAATTAATTATTAAATTAAAACAAAAACTAATTGATAACTGGACTGTATTTTTTTTTAAAATTATTTTTTTTTTCAATTTACCTTGGAATATTAGATCTTATTGATTGAACTTCATAATTTATTTTAGTTTAGTTTTTATGGGATTTATTATTCTAAAATTAAAGTAATAATAACACTTAGCATACGTGGATAGATCTTCCATTAATACTAAAAAATAATGCACTTTTAATTCAATTAAACATAATAACCAATAATATAATTAAAATGCTTAAAATAAAAGATAAGGGAGAGAAATTGTAAATTTGACTTTTAACGAGATTCAATAAGTCTACATCCACAACTCAAGTACCAAATCGTACTTGAGAATTGTATTCCTTCACTAATTCAAGTCAAAGGATACAAATGTCACTTGATGAATCCATACCAAGCTTTTTTACACCACTTAAAGATGTTCTCTCTACAAGGTTTTTCCTTGGTGATAATACCTCACTAATACCAAGAGTTTTTTTTTAAAACTCTTAAGAGTTTACAGATGTGATTTTGTTATCAAGGAATTACTCTCTTAATAAAGTGGATTTTACAATTGGAAATCTATTATCACAGAATTACTCTCTCAATAAAGTGGATTTTAGATTTGAAAATCTAACTATCTTTACATCTCATTAGATAACACTTAATGGATTGAAAAGTGTTCAAGTATTGTAAGAATGAGAATATATACTATTGTGGAAGGTTATAAAGGTTTTAATTCACACATATGAGTATGATTAAGGATTAATAATTTTGAAGTGTTTTTTTTTCTCTTAAAATATCTTGTATATGATACATGTTTGAATTCTCTACTTGATACTGCAATTAGACAAACTATAAGTATGTTTCTAGCAAAAAACTAGTCGTTTATAGCAATTATTGTTCCTCTAACAACTAAAATGGTCACCTGATTCAAATTGGTCAAGACAATTGATTGATCGGTCCCTACAAAATTTCTAGGTGTTCATCACAGATAAACAAGCGGTCGACCGATTCATTTGATATTTACCAAACAGTTGACCAATTCATGTAGAATTTTAATTTTGACAATTTTAATCTTGGTGAATTCTTAGAACTGCTTTACCAATTCTTTTAAATGCATGCAAAGTAAAGTATGTACATTCATTTTAATTTATATCATCAAGTAGAATATAAAGATTTACATTGAGCATTAAAAATGAATACTTAAACTAAGTCTCTATTTTGCTTCCTTCTTGGACTTCTGTCATGCTTGTTGATGTATTCTTTGTATAAAACCTGTTTAAAGATTGCTCTTAACCAAACATAATATTAGTTTTCATATTATTGTTATCATCAATATATATATATATAAACATAAATGTATGGCCTAAATGTCAATAATCTCTCCCTTTTTATGATGACAATTAATACACAATTTAGATATGAAATATATGTCCCCCCCTATCTTTTGCAATGCAATATATAGGAAACATTTAAACTATCTAGCATTATCTAAGTTAATAAGATAAAATTGTATTTTCAATAAATACTTATGCATCAATGAATTGGAATTTCTTTCCCTAAATATATGCATATATTATTGAACTATAATTCACCCCTTTTTACAATGATTCAAATCATATTTATTTCTCCCCTTTTGGCATTAACAAAAACATAATACGGAGAGATAAAAAGATACAAAAAAATATGATGGAAATTATAAAAAGAAACAAACCATACATTATAATCTCCTTTACACCCGGTAAAATCAACATTCAAATAGCTAATTAAACTTAACTCGTTTTTTTTAGATATCACAACCCTAAATTAATTGTACCATGCAAGTAACAAAAAAATGTTTTACAACAACAATTATATGAGATCCTTTAAGACATGCTTAAAAACATACACATAGACAAATATAAAACATAATATTGGGTCTACTTGCAGTTACGTATAATAGTGAGCCAGACATAACTTGATATTTAGTGATGTCTATGTTCTTACCATTTTCTTCTATATCAAGGTTTGTTGATGTGCCCATGGGTGCATCGGCATCCTTGACATGTTCTATCCCAAATCTCTTTAAGAGATCCTTGATGTACTTGCTTTGGTTGATGAATATGTAATCATTTATTTGTTTGATTTGCAATCCAATAAAGAAATTCAATTCTCTTTTCATGCTCATTTTGAATTCATCTTGCATGCATTTTGCAAAATCCTTGCAAAGATATTCATTAGTGACACCAAATATTATATCATCAACATAAATTTGTACAATCAATATATCTTTTCCTTTTCTTTTCATAAAAAAAGGTGGCTTTGCTTTCAATAAGAAAGGTCTTAAGTTTATCATACCAAGCTCTAGGTGCTTGTTTTAAACCATACAAGACCTTTTTGAGTTTAAAAACATGGTTGAGAAAATGAAAATTTTACAAAACCTTGAGGCTGCTCAACACATTTTTTTCAAGATAAAACCATTTAAAAATGCACATTTAACATCCATTTGAAAAAAATATAAAGTTAGCATGACAAGCATAGTCTAAAAACATTTTTATTGATTCTAGTTTAACAAAGGTTTTTTTTTATTATTATAATCATAACCTTTTTTTAATTATAATTTTTGACAACTAGTCTAGCTTTGTTACTAGCAATTTCCCATGTTCATCAACTTTGTTCCTAACAACCCACTTTATTCCTAAGATGGATTAATTATTAGGTTTATGGACTAGTTCCCATACATTTATTTTTTTTTCAAATTGGATTAGCTTATCTTGCATATCTAAGATTCAATTATCATCCATTTTGACTTCAAGAATGATTTAGGATCTATATGTGGAAAACAAAATGCAAAATGACCACTTGTATTTTTAAAAGATGTTTTTAGTGCCTTCAAAAGGATTGCCAATGATTAACTTAAAAGAGTGAGAGCTTACATACCTTATCTCTTTTAGCGGCACAAAAGAGTTACTTACTATCTCTTGTTGATTGTTTGTGTTTGGTTGGTCTTTGTCCATTCCTTCATTTTCATCCTTTATGATGGTCTTGTCATTAAGATTTAAATGTTGAATACTTTCATTAATGTCATCTAGAATCTCAACAATTTTTTTTCATTTTGAGTTTCCTCAAAGGCGACATGTGGATTCTTCAAGATGAAGTATTTTATTATTATAAACTTTGTGCTTTTCTTGAGGAAGACTAGCCAAGAAAAATCCCAACATCGGATTTTGAATCAAATTTGTCTAAATTATTTTTGGTGTTAAGAATAAAACACTTTGAACCAAAAACTTTGAAATACAAGATGTTGGGTTTCCTCCCTTTCCAAAGCTCACAAGGAGTCTTTTTCAACTCCGGTCTTAAGGTAACACGATTTAAAACATAGAAAGAAGTGTTTACGACTTCCACCCAAATCATTTTGGTATATCAAATTCATTTAATATTGTTTTTTCCATTTCTTAAATATATCATTTTTTTCATTTCCACAATCATATTTTGTTGGGGAGTTCTAGGTGTTGAAAAATTATGATGGTATCCTTTTTCTTCACAAAATGATTTAAACAAATTACTTATAAATTTACCATCATGATTACTCCTTATCTTTACGATGGAAAAATCTTTTGCATTTTCAACCTTGAAAAAAAATTCATAAATAGTTTTATCTTTTGATTTTAAAAACAAAACCCATATCTTTATGATGGAAAAATCTTTTTTATTTTCAACCTTTTTTGAAAAAAAATTCATAAATAGTTTCACCTTTTGATTTTAAAAGCAAAACCAATGTATACATTATAAAGTCATCAACAACCACAAACACATATCTATTACCATTTAAACTTCTAGTTCTAGTTGGTAAATCAATGTGTAGCAATTCTAATGGTCTTTTGGTTGAGATGTTATTCTTGTTTTTAAATAAGGTTATCATTTATTTGCCTATTTGACAAGCATCACATAACTTTTTCTTTTTAAATGCAATATGTGGAAGACCTTTGACAAGTTTATTCTTAACTAGTCTAGAAAGAATTTCCATATTAACATAACCTAGTCTTTTATGCCAAAGAATACTATCGTTTATGCTAACAATAAGATAACTTCTTTCTATTCTCATGCATGCATCAATCTTAATTTGTAGACATTACCTGTTCTATTGCCTATATGAGTAACTTTATCATTTTCAAGAGTCATACAATAAGCATGGTAAAAAATAATCTTATAGCCTTTATCACACAATTGACCAATGCTAAGTAAATTATGTTTTAAGCTATTTACAAGAAAAACTGTTTTCAATTGAAGGTGAAGATTTACCTCCAATATTTTCAATTGCAATGATCATTTCTTTTGATTTGTCTCTGAAAGTGACTTTCCCCTCCATTGATTTTG
>Ga0325401_1003912_pt1 | contig 13851 bp, 3 predicted proteins | sample PopdelMetagenome_FD_205666 | JGI IMG/M metagenome (GOLD analysis project Ga0325401, IMG submission 205666) | Populus deltoides microbial communities from Bellville, Georgia, United States - Xylem-PdKOR-R2 | ecosystem: Host-associated > Plants > Phyllosphere > Stem > Wood/Secondary xylem | place...
GACTCACCAAATGGTAATTTGTATTATCCATCTCTATTATTTTTTATTACCTTTATTTCCTTGTTAAGTTGATTTCAAGAGCCTCATCTTTGCTCCTAAGTAAATAAGTCTAACAATACTTTGTGCAATCATATATAAAAGTAATATAATGTTTTTTTTCCACCTTTAGTTTGTATAAACTTTAAATCATTGATATCCAAGTAAATTAAGTCTAAAGATTGACTACTTATTTCAATTGTTTGAAAAGAAAATTTTGTGAATTTTGATTACACACAAACCTGACATTTACGATTTTTCTCAATAACTATACTTGGTAGTAATTCATGTTTTTTTAACCTTTACATAGAATTATAATTTACATGACCTAACTTGTCATGTGAATTAAAAGTAAATAAAAAAAGAGACAATCTTGTTGTTGTTGTTGTTGTTGTTGTTGTGGTTGTTGTTTTTGTCGTCGTCGTCATTATTGTCGTTGTTATTGTTATAATTATTATTCTCATCACTAGTTATAATGGTCATTACATTCATCTTAAAAATGTCATCATAAAGATACTATTTTCCTACAAACATATAACTCTTAGATAGTATAAATTTATCACTTTTAAAGATCATTTTAAAATAATTTTGCTTAACAATAAGACAAACATGAAGTACATTGTTGAGTTTGAGAGCTTTCTAGAGGTCATCTTAAGCATGACCTTTCCAACACCTAGTACCTTGAAGATTGATAAGTTATCCATGTATGGTTTTTCTCCATCCATTTCATTGTAAGTGAAAAACATCATTTTCTTACTTCATACATGTCTTGTAGCACCAGTGTCAACTCACCACTACTTAAGATAGCTGTAAAAATTCACTTTGGAAACAACACAAGACAAATTCATTTCTAAAACTTCACTAGTGAGGTGATCAACCTCAATGACAATGATTTGAGCAATTCTTTTCTTAGGGTTTCCTTGCTAACCTTTATTTTTGCAATCCTTGGCTAGGCGCCTAGTCTTATCTCAAATAAAGTATTTTTCATTGAGGTTTTTGGAAATTCCCTTCCTTTCTATTAAATTTCTTGACAATTAATTTTCCCTTCACAATGAGCTTTTTCTTTTGATTTTTATTGTGGGACTTTCTCATTTGTTCCATAATGTTTGCATTTGAGGCACTAGAAGAATTGGTTCTTCTTTCAAACAACTTATTATTCTTTTATATATTTAATCTCAAAATAAACTCTTTGATTCACATCTCATTGTGCTTATGCTTAAAATAGTTTTTGAAGTCTTCACAAGATTGGTGGCAATTTTTTCAACGATTGCAACCATTTGGAAAAGCTCACTTAGAGACATACTAATGCGAATCTCATGATAACGTGCTCACATAACCCACGCAAAGACACCAATTATTAGAAAGCCAAGTATATCAGGTTTGATAAGAGTGTGACACAAAAATAACTTGTACCTAGACATCAGCACTATTGGAAATGGAAAACCCCCACCCAATGAATATTGATTCGTAAACGAGAAGTATAAAGATGATGCCACGAAGTCAGTTGTTCTTCGATAAGTCATTTTCAGTTCTTTAGAGAACCATGGAAGGGAGATTATCTCACCAACACACACACACACAAAGTGCGGCAAACAAGAAGTTTTATTAATTTGAATTGTCTAATCTTCATGTTTGGTTATGCATTTATTTATACTTACTCTAGATTTAATAAACCCTAATGGACCACCCTTATGTGGACTTATATGAGGCCCACTTACATTTGACCCAAATACATAATAATAACCTAAAGACTAAAAAGAAAATAATAAAAATCCAAAAATTATTATCCTAAATATACTAGAATCAGATTTGTCACCACTAAAAAGTCCCAAAATAGACTACGAAATTTGATCTGAAGGTAGAATTAATTCTGAAGTCTTTTTTCCCTGTGATAGCTAGGATGAATAAGAAAACCTTGTAAGAAAAAGATTTTGAAACATTTATGAATCATTGCCACACTTGAAAACTATGTTGCAGCCTATTAAAGATCTTTGTAGAATTAGGAGATTTTCAAAACAAGCTGCCACATCCTTGTAGGAAAAGGATCCTTGCCAAATAGAAAGTGCATAAGTTAAAAGAAAGTAAATAACAAATTTTGTACAACCTCTGTTAACCAGTATTCTGATGCCTTCCCGAACTCCGATTGCCCTAAAAGTTTAATCCAAGTTAGGACAACTTGTCTGGAGACTCTATGTAAACCTTCAGCCTGATCCAATGATTGAATTAAAAATTATAGCTATTGTCGTGAAACTGGACTATCGTGCATTTTATGTCAGAATCCAAGTAAGATCAGATTCAGATTTTGGTTTAAAATTTCATATTATCCAGTTTTACGCTATTAAGCATAACTCCAAATCCAACCGTTGGATCGATCTGAAATTTGACATGAAGATTCTGGAAGTATTGGTCTATGTTGGGGTAAAGTTTTCAATGAATCGGAGTTTGGCAAGAACATACGATATAGGTCAGAACAGACTGTATAAATTTTGTTATTTACTTCCTTTTGACTTATAGACTTTCTATTTGGCAATTATCTTTCTCCTACAAGGATGTGGCAGCTTATTTTTGAAATTTCCTAATTCTACAAAGATCTTTAATATGCTGCAACATAGTTTCCAAGTATGGCAAGAATTCATAAATGTTTTAGAATCCTTTTCTTACAAGAATTCTTTATTCATCCTAGTTACAACAAGGAAAGAAGACTTCAGAATTAATTCTACTTTCAGATCAGATTTTGTAGTCTTTTGGGACTTCTTAATGGTGAAAAATCTTATTCTAACATATTTAGGATAGTAATTTTTGGATTTTTTTTATTTTTTTTATTTTCTTCTTAGTCTTTGGGTTATTATTACTTATTTGAGTAAATTGTAAGTGGGGCTCATATAAGTCCACCTAAGGGGGGTCCATTAGGGTTTATTTAAGTCTAGAGTTAGTATAAATAAAGGCATAACCAGATATGTAAGCTACACAATTCCGATTAATAAAACTTCTTGTTTGCCGCACTTTGTGTGTGTGTGTGTGTGTGTGTGTGCGTGTTGATGGGATACTCTCTGTTTCTTGGTTCTCTAAAGAACTGAAAATGACTTATCAAAGAACAACTAGCTTCGTGGTGTCATCCTTATATTTCTCGTTCACGAATCAATATTCGTTGGGTGGGGGTTTTCCGTTTCTAATAATGTTGGTGCCTAGATACAAGTTATCTAATGTCACACACCTATCAAACCTAATTTGCATGGCTTTTCGGGAATCGGTGTGTTTGTGTGTGGGTTGCGTGACTACGTGATCACGAGGTTCGCATCACATACACTCAACATGTATATCATGAAAGATGAGTTGGAACTCTTGAACTTGGCTTATTGCAGTCCTTAAATCAACCATTTTGAAATATAAAAATTTATTGACTATGAATTTCTTCTTCATATTAGCATCTTCATCATTGCACTTTTTATCCAAAGCTTCCCAAAGTGTACTTTCACTCTAGATTCAACTATACACATTATAAATTTATTAGCCAACTCATTCAAGATGTAATTCATGCACATAAAATTACAATGATTCCATACATCCACACCTGCCATAGTAGTAGAATCAAATTCATTATCTTACAACTTTAGTGCTTCCTCAGTCAAGAGTTTTTCCAAGTTTAAGGTGGTTAGATAAAACATCATCTTTTGCTATCACCTTTTCAATTTAAAATTCATTGAACTTTTCAGTTTTCTCAACATGCACCATAAAAGGTGATGGTGTAATTCTCACTACCAAAGTAGTACTTATTAAAGCAACATTGGTTGGCACAACCAAATCTTAAGTAGGAGTAAAAGACATGATATAATCTATAAAAACAATAACCAATAATATTTATAAATAAATATTTCATCTCCATAATAAGCAAGTAATTTAAAATAAAACTTGTAAACAACTTAATTAAACAAAAGTCCTCTAAAACACATTAAAAAGGTTAAGTACTCTTTAACATGCATCATATCATTATAGAATGTTTAAGCACGTTAAGCAAAAGGCATGATCATCTAAGCAAGATAGCATAAATTATCATAAACAAAACAATATTTTACTTATTGAAAAATATAAATCAATAAAATATATGAAATGCATCAAACCACCTAAATTACATGAAAAGCAATTTTAAAAGACAAATTACAACTTTAAAACAAAGATATATAGAAACCTTCTAAAATTAAACAAAATAAAAAAGCCATAAATCTATAAACAAACCAAAAGATTATAGATTAAGACATATATAATAAATAATAAACCTATATGTGAGAATATAGCAAATTAAAAAGAAGTTAGAGAGTAGCTTATATTTCAAAGATGTTAAAATCCTCCTTAATAATTAATCTACATCATCATCATCATCATCATCATCATTATCACAAGATAAACTAAATAAAGTCTAATATAAGAATAAAGTCTCAAGATTGTAGTGCGAAAATAATTAGATTAGTGAGTGGGGATGTTTAGTTTATCATAATAACATTCAAAACATTAAAGATATTCAAGAAAACCTTAGAGTTTATGCAAGTTCAAATCTATAAACTTGCAAAATAAAAACTCATGGAAAACATGATTTCAACACAAATATAATAATAGAATTTAGCATGTTGGATATATATTCAAAATTGCAATTGATGTCATATCAATGTCTTAGCATGCATGCTAATAATGAAAAACTATATTTAAATTAAAATAAAAATAGTACTTACTTGTTGTAGTACTTTAAAGTAATGAAAATTTTATTGTTGTAAATGATGAATTATTTGTCCTTAAAGCTTTTTTGTTCTTTACTTAGTGCAACTAAGATATTTGCAAAAACCCTTCCAAGATTCCAACAACATTATCTTAGTTTAAATGCACTTCTAAATAAGGTTTTTGAACCGAAATAAATGGACTCAATAATCTCTCAATTAAGTGAACCTAAGTTCTAGATTTGATAGGCAAATCAAAGCTTAAGGTGAGAAGAAAGACACTAAACATGAAGTGGGGAAGAGTTTGTAAGACATTAAAAAAAAATCTTATAGGAAATTCTTCATTCACCCCCTCTCTTTTTATAGTGGATTTTATAAGGTAAAAGGTTAAATAATCAATTCTAGTAGTAATCAGAATTAATTCTCACTATTATCAACCTTTGATTGCCTATTATAAATTAAGAATTAAACCTAAATATTTTGGTCATAAAACTGAATTTTTAAACTTAAAAAATTGTTCAGGTTTGCAAAAATGAGGGTAGGAAAAAAAAATTTCTTCAATAACCGATCCCAAGTCCAAACTTTAGTTGGCAACAAATAATCTTTTTGGACCCAAAATATTATTTTACAATACCTGCCCTGAGCCCGAGTTAGTGTGCGGGTATGAGTTTAAGTTCAAAACTCACTTTGCTTAGAATCTCTCCCCTCTAAACGTTTGAGTACTCTTTGGATCTAATTTTAACTTTTTAACTTTTCATTTTATAAATACCAAGAAAGTTTTATTTCTTTTCTATATGGGATATAATTTTTTTTATAGGGTTTTGGGTTTCACCAAAACAAGCCAACGAAAGGTTTTTTAGGTCATTTTCTCACTCGCCCATAACTTTATTTAAATTATGTTAATATTCCATGTTAAAGAACTTATGTTGGAAATTAAATTCCAGCAAATTTTTAATGCAAAAAACACTTTTAATTTGATCTTAAATATACGCATTAACCATGTTCTTAAATAATTTTTTTCCAACAATAGCATGGTTGGCTAGGTTTTCAAGTGTCCATTAGTTTTGAGTCTTTATTAATTAGCCTGTATTTTATGGCTTTTGCTTTTGCATTTCTGCTTCTTTTTGCAGTTCTACAATCATTTTTTCCTTGGTTACCTCTTTGTCTAATGGTGTTCTTAATTAATGGATTTCAATTTATGAACTAAATATAAGAAGAAGATTTTAGTCTTGGCTTAAAATTTCAATTAAATGTTGATGAAATCTGATTTTGTTATATGGGCTTGAAGGCCAAGCTGAGGTCTGGGATAAGATTATTAATTGTTTGGTTTTGACAATTTGGTCCATCTTTTCTTGGTGAAATCACTGGTGGATTATGCTCAATACTTACAAAAGGTCCGTTCCTTCGAATTTGAAGAGATTTTGATGATTAAGTTAATATCATATAAGAGAAAAATAATATATTTTTTTTTAAGAAAGCCATATGTGTGTGTGTGTGTCTTTCATAGTAGAGAAAAAAACAAATATGGGCAATGGAGGTTATATTAGTTATTTTTATAGCTCATAGGGTCTCCTTCTTTATGGAAGGGAGAATGTTCACAAATCAACTAGATATCTCTGTTTTATCAGGATAAAATATCTCTAATTATGGATTTGACACTTTACCAAACCCACATAAGCCTAGGTTTAGCGTTTGGTTGAGCCTAGAGATGGTAGGTGTAGCGATTCACCAAATTCACACATGTTTGGACTTAGTACATGACTGAGCCTGAAAATAATAGATCTACTAATTTACCAGACCCACCTATATATATTTGGGTTTAATACTTAGTTGATCCAAAAAATAATAAGTTATCATACTAAATTTTATTCATTTGTTTAAAAGGAAGGACTCACCAACAAAAAAAAAATATATTATTAATTCGTTCAGGACATCTAAATCTTAATATATTATATACAAAGATTTTGAAAATCTCCTCCTAGCTGCAAATGAGAGCCGTTTAAGATTTTGTGTCACGTTCAGCACTCCTGGGATCTTCAAGCCTTATATAACCTAATTTTCTTAGAAAAACGTAAGGAAAGTGAAAGAAAGAGACGGAGTGGTTAAAGCCATCTGGATCTTCCAACACATCTTTAACACAAAAACCTTATAACCTAATTAAGCCTCTAAATGGACCGATACTCTTATTCTAAACTTAATAAATTTATAGATCATTTGTTTTCTTTGGTCATCGCTCATTCGATGATCCCTCATTCTCACTGTTGCCATTTTCTGGCGTCATATTGAGATCAAAATCCCTCGCACCACTTGGTGGAGGCGCCGGTGGAGGAGAAGAGCCAGAATCAATTCCGGAAATTCCTTCGGGCATATATAGAATTTAGATCAAAATCTAAGTTTCTCTCTTCTCGGAGAACCAGCCTCGGCTTGATCCTGGTTCATCTTGGCCAGAGTCTCCTTTGTCAAGTTCAGGAGCGTAGGAGCTAATTCGTTTTGCAACGAAGTCTGATCACCAGCTAGTTCAGAGTCACGCATGTGCCCAAACACAGCCTTCCATGTAAAAGGATTTTTGCCACAAGATGTTCATATAGGTTCAGCATTGGGAGCATACATTTCTCCTTTTGCTCTCTTCGGAGTAGGAGAGTTGTCATTAGACTTTTCGGATCTTCTTTTGGAAGATCCTTCTCCAGTAATACCACTGTTTGCAACCCTAGCAGGAACATAAGGGGTAGTTGAAGCAGCAGTAAAGTGTGTTTTAGAAGTGTTTATAGAAAAAATTGATTCTTTTTAATTAATATTTTTTAAAATATTTTTAGATTATTTTAATATATTAATATTAAAAATAATTTTAAAAAAATTTAAAAAATATTATTTTAATATATTTTAAAATAAAAAATATTTAAAAACACAACCATATTATCACACTCTAAAATACATTATATTTAATCACCACAGTAAAACAAATCCCCAACTTCAGGGATTGTCAGGCGATGTGGCCCTTTGTTTTAAGCCTTACACGTGGTGAACAAACGGTGATGGTTGCATGCTTTTTTTGGTTGTCGTGGCAGTGTGTGCCATTTCGAAGAGGCGGGAAAAATTAACAACGAAGTTCTTGGTGGCTGTTCAGTTTATTAAATTACTGATATGCCCTTGATTATGGGTGGTAATAACAAAGCTTATCCATTCTTCTCATGTTTAATCACATAATAGAAAATTTTTTAAGATAAGGCTATACATATGGCATGGTCCAAACAAGATTTGAGAACACAAAAGTTGTATTAGACATGTAAATCTAATGGATATATTTTTTTAGAATCTCTTTTTGAATAATTTCAATCACTGGATTTCTCTCATTTAATGTGCATATGAGTTTTTTGGCAAATAATATAGAAAAATACAGTGCATTCGATATTTTTCATCAACCCATTAACTTAATTTATTTTTATTTTTTAAGTTTTATCTCTAATTTTTTCTAATTGTTGTCAATTTGTTTTTTAATTTATATTTTATTTATTATGATTTGAGATGATTGTGCTCTGACCCCACTCACCACTCATTCCAATCAATTTACCATTGCTCTCTAAAAATTTAATTTTATATGAAACTTAAACCCAACTTAGTTATAAACAAAATAAAAAATAATAAATTGTTGCATGGTATTCAAATTTATTTTTTCAAAAAAAAAATCGGGTTAGCTTTGTTATGAAATGACATTTTCATTAATTTGTTTGAAAGCATCTAACTAGAAATAGTTAAAGAAATAACCTTATATTTAATGACAAGTTGAGAGAAATTAAATTTGTATGGTTAGATTGGAGAATAGACTTAAATCATGGTAGTTTTTGGTATGTTAGGAAATATTGATTGGATTGGACTAGACAAAATTTGATAGAATAGGACTTGACAAATAATTATCATGTCCTATGTTTGGTGTGTTTTAGATTGTACTAAACAATTTGCTTTATTTTGTGTTTAGTAGATACTAGACGGGACTCTATCAACATGAAGTCTAGACTAGTTTGGGTTTAAGAAAAAAAAGATGAATTATTTATCCAACCTGACTTGGTAAAACACTTAGGTCAACCTGCTAAGATGAAACATAGGTAATAAAATCCATTGTAAACCCCTGAAAAATGAGTGATTATAATGAACAGTAAAAAAATAATCGATACCAATATGGTGATACCGTAACGAGCCGTAAATAAATAAAATAATAAAAGATAAAATTAGATAAATTGAGATGATAAAATAGTCCTAAGAGTAAGTAGAATTTAATTTAAGACAAGGAAAAATAAAACAAGACAAGTCAGATTTTGGTGAAAAATCACCTATTGACTAGTTTTACATTATTGAGCATAATATTCAATCCGATCATTGGATTGAGCTGAAATTATACAAGAAATCTCATAACATATAGTCCAACCTTCCATTAAAATTTTGGGAAATCTAAGTTCCAGAAGGTCATTTAAAACTATTAACAATCGAATAGAAAATAACATAAAATTCATTAATGACAATTTCATAAATATGTTGATGAGCTAGCAAAGTTCTAGTAGCTTCTTTTTTTAGAAATAGAAAAATAACAAAAGAGAAAAGAGAAAAGAAGGAGAGCAAAACACTTAAAAACCTTGAGAGAAAGTGTAGGAATTGTGTAGGATTAAGGAGTTAAGAGGAGTAAAACATAAATCACTCCCATAAACAAGGATTTAAGAAGAAACTAAGTGAGGGAGAAAGGAGAAAAAGGGGTTGTAAGTCACAACAAATAAGAAAAATCAAAGGGGGGAGAAAACTTTTACCAAGTTAGCTTTTGAAGTTTACACTAGTGTTAGGAAGGAGTTCTAAGTTTGTTTAGACAAGTTTGAATGAAAAGAAATAAATTTAATGCATTGTTCTTAAATTTTTGAATTAGGGTTCTTAGGAGAAGATTTAGGGAAAATATAAATTGTTGAAATTGATACATTTATGATAGGACATGTAAAATGATACAAAAATAATGAAGGATAGAAGATGAAATTTGGGTGTTAAGTAGACAACATTAGCCAGTCATGTTAGGAACAAAAGATAATGAACATGCAATGTAATAAAGCTTGTATAATTATGTGTGATTGTGATGTGTTGATGTATAAATGATAAAATTACATATAGAGATATGTTATAATAATATGTTGAAAAAGTTAAGTAGAATAAATGGTTAATGTTAATGCATGTTAATATGTATAGGTAGAGGATTTAATGTATTTCAATGCAAAAGGAGTAATAAATTATATGTTCATGAATAAATTAGTTAATTAAAAAGGTGTAAAGTATGGTGTGAGAATTAAGTTGGATGATCATATGACATAGTTACTTTGCTATGTTTAGTAAAATCAAATATAAACCAAAATAAAAGCTAAGGTTATATTAATGTGACAATGAAATTATATATGTGTTGCAATATTGGATATGAATATGCTAAAAATCATACCTCCTTTTAATTTTAAAAGGAGCATCGTGGCTGGAACTTCAGTGGAGGGAGCTTGTACACTTAGAGTTTTAGGTAGGTGTTAAGCTCCTTAATTTTGTCAGGTTATTGTAGTTATTCTTTCTTTTTCTTATTTGTGAATGAGTTGCCTTTGTTTTATACACTTGATAAATTATAAAACAAAATTGCATCACGAATGCAAGAGAGTTATGAGAATATATGGTGAAGAATAATATTATTATTCAATAAGCAAAGTTAATAAATATAAAAGATAATATGTATGACTTAGTTGTTTGAAAGGTCAGAAACTAAGGGGATATAAATATTTCGTTTTGACTTATTCTTTCAAGTTGTGGAAAACTAAGGTGATTTATGTTTGACTTAGTTACACGCAAAGACAGGAACTAAGATGACTTGATGCAAACATTAACTTAGTTGTTTGTAAAAATAGAGACTAAGGTGTTATGATATGACTTAGTCATCTATTTAAGAGATGACTAAGGTAGTAATAAACTTGATCAGATTTTAAGATGACTAAGGTGTTATGAAGATTAGCGTATCCAAATACCATGGTCTGGTTTTTCTGGTTTTTATGCTAAAAAACCAACCCAAACCGAACAAAACCGGTTCAGTCTGGGTTATAATAGTAAGGAATACTATTTTCCGGTTCGGTTGAATTTTTGGGTTAAAATCGGACCGAACCGAACTATGAACACCCCTAGTATTGCTTAAGCCCAAACATGAAAGAAAATAATAAAAATAACAAATCTATCATTAAACACCACTAGCCCTTCTTTCCTTGTGTAACGAGGATGAATAATGAATCCTTATAAGAAAAGGATTCTGAAACATTAATGAATCCTTACCACACTTGGAGCTTATATTGCAGCTCATTAAAGATCTTTGTGGAACTAAAAAATTCCCGAAACAAGCTCGCGCATCCTTGTAGGAAAAGGATTCTTGCCAAATAGGAAGTCCACAAGTCAAAAGGAAAATAACAAAATTCATACAGCTTGTTTTGACCTATATCGCAAGTCCTTTGCGAACTCCGATTAACCTAAAACTTGACCCCAACATAGACCAATACCTTTGGAATCTTCTAGTAACGTTTCAACTCGATCCAACGGTTGAATTTGGAGTTATCCTCAATAGAATAAAACTGAACAGCATAGAATTTTATATCAAAATCCGAATCTAACCTTACTTGGATCGTATCACAAGGCGAAACTATATCACCTTACCTAACAATTTAAATTTTTGAGTTGAAATAGTTTTTTAAATGTGATTGTTTGATCCATAAAACTATAATATCATGTTAAAAATCATTTAAACATATAGTTTTTTTTTTAAAAAAAAACAAAAGCTGTTTTCCATATCTTTTTCTTAAAAAAAAAAAACAACAAGAAGAATAGTTCATTTAATGTGCATACGAGTTTTCAAAAACTTTTGCACTGCTGATTTCTGAGAATATATTTGAAAAATATTAACAGTATACTAGGAATAAATCATTTGAGATTTTTATTAAGTCATTTTAAAAAATATATTCTATAAAACTAGCAGAACACTTTGTGTTTAATCCCAATTCGTAGGGCAAAAAGAACTGGAAAAAAAGATACGAAAAGACCACATAGGATTTTTAATTATCACTTCGACCTCCATATCACGGCTACAAAGAAAACTATGGATCTGTTTACCAAGAACCAACATAGTATTATTTTTCTTTTCTTTTTTATTTTTAGTTTACTTTTCCTTTTTAGTTCTCCTTTTTCAATTAAAAAAATAGATAACATGTATATTTATTGAGAATAAAGATAAATCTTTCAAAAAAAATTAAATAAATAAATCAAAATTACAATTATTTTTTTATAAAAATCATTATTATAAATCATAATAGTCATATTAATCTATATAGAATATTAATTTCATTTCATTCAAATTAAGAGTTATCATAAAAACAATTATATAATTAACTAAAAAATGAAATCATTATTTCAGGACACGAACTTATATAGTAAGGAAAATTGTGGAAAACATCCAAAACATATTTTATGAACTCAATATAAATTTAGTGATATGAGTTGGGCAAAAAAAAAATAATCAAATTCAGATTTTGATGTAAAATGCGCGATTGTTCAGTTTCACGACAACAATCATAATTCTCAATATAACCGCTGAATCAGGTTGAAATTTTAATGATACAATCCAGGTAACAAAAAAATAATCAGATTCAGATTCTGATGTAAAATACACAACTGTCTAGTTTCACGACAATAATCATAATTCTCAATTTCACTGTTGGATTGAGCTGAAATTTTACATGGAGTCTTCTGACATGTTTTGCTACCTTAGGTTAAAATTTCAGGTCAATCAAAGTTTGAGAAGTCATCCCAATACTGGTTAACAAAGGTTATATGAATTTTGTTATTTACTTCCTTTTGACTTATGGACTTCCTATTTGGCTAGGATTGTTTTCCTAAAAGGATGTGTCAGCTGGTTTTGACAATTTTCTAGTCTTACAAGGATATTTAATAGGCATCAACGTAATTTCTATATATGATATGGACTCCATATTAATATGGAATCCTTATGGTGTATTGAAACCAATTATTTTATCCTTATTATAGTAGAAATCTATCATTAAATAAGTTTTCAAGTCAGATAATGATACTTTGCAAACAAGAAAACTAAAGAGGAGGCAACTTCAGATTTGATTCTCCTTGCTTATATGAGAATTCTAAAGGGCATCAAATATGATCCTATCATAAATAGGATATTAAGTTCGGAATTTATTATTGTTGTTACTATTTCCTTCTTAGTTAAGGGTTTATTTATATTATTTGGGTTTAAGTGTAAGTGTGCATCATACAAGTTCACATAAGGGGTCCATTAGGGTTTGTTTTGGTCTAGAGTTGCTATAAATAAAGCCAATCTAAATTTATACAGAAAACAAACCTTGGTCGCAAGTACACATCCACCAACAAAAATCAGAACCGATCCTTGAAAGGAAACTCCAGTTTATATTCTAAATTTTTTTTTATCTTTTCTTAATGTTGATTAATTAACAAATATGCTGTAAAACTAATTGACACAACCAAAAGATTGATGTCTTCTCTCAGGTGCAGGAGTGTTGAAGTAATAAATAATCCGGCAAGACCGGGGTCGAACCACATGGAGGTTAACTATATTACATTAGTTATCTTATTCGAATAATGCTAATACGGTATTCATGATTATAACTTATGTTAACAATAAATCAAGTTCCTTTTATAACACAGGTGTCAGTTATACCATACGGTTTAGGCTATGAAAGTATCAAGTATTTTTTGTACCAATATTATACAACATAAATCTAGATTAACCATTTAACAAGCAAAGTATTAACAGTGAATAAGATAACAAATACAAAACATGTTAGTATCAAACATTAAAGTCCATGTTGAGTTTATACTATATTTATTCTTACACCATTAGTGTAACCTTTTCACCTTGACATAATAAACTTAGCTAAACATAATGAAGAAGAGAAACATAAATAAACAAGATAAGAACATATATAAGATATAAGTTAACTAAGTAAAGGAAAGGAAATGAAAATCATAAACAAGAGATTAATATAAACAAAACTTATGCATTACAAAAATATAAAGAGAG
>Ga0325401_1003914_pt1 | contig 13849 bp, 4 predicted proteins | sample PopdelMetagenome_FD_205666 | JGI IMG/M metagenome (GOLD analysis project Ga0325401, IMG submission 205666) | Populus deltoides microbial communities from Bellville, Georgia, United States - Xylem-PdKOR-R2 | ecosystem: Host-associated > Plants > Phyllosphere > Stem > Wood/Secondary xylem | place...
TTAAACTCAATAAAACTAACGTTTGGTTATAAATAGCAGCTGTGGTTCGGCTCATGGGACCGCTAAAAATAATATTTAACCGTAGGTTCTGTCACATCGCATGACGCAGCTATAGTAAACCGGCCCTGAAGACACACCCCTCCCACACAAACCGAAAAAACAGCCATATGGGTGCCACAGTCGAGTTTCCTCCAGCCACTTGCGAATATTGAATGCTTGGTGTCATCATCATCAACGTACAGAGAAAATCAACATTACTCGTTCATATATCCATAAAAATCACAGGAAATAAAACCTGAATCTGCGGCATGCAAGCAAACTGTGCACGCTAAGAAAAAAGGAGAGATGTTCGCAAACGGTTTGGCGATTTTGTTTTAGCAAACTTCAAATACATTACCAGATTCTTAAGAGTATTATCAATTTTGCATCCAAGCTATTTTTATATTAATTTTATCATCAAACTATTTTGATTTCTCCATTAAAAATCTGTGTGTTAGAACTCTAAACAAAGAATGTTAAATCTCCTGTAAAATGATGCTGTTTTAATAATAAATAAAAAGATAGAGTATATTTTAGATGAAAATGTAAATTAAAAGTTTTAAAAATGGATGGAAGTTCTTAATTGAGAACTTTTAAAAAATATGACGGTACAATTGATTAAAAAAATTAATTTCGATATAAAATCAAGACTATTTTTAAGGTTATTGAACACACTTGCACTAATACTTGGTTGGAAATACTTTTTTAAAGTAATTTTTATTTTAAAATATATTAAAATAATATGTTTTTTTTATTTTTTATTTTTAAAAAATCATTTTTAATATTAATACATCATTAAAATACATCATCAATATAAAAATACTAAAAAAATATTAATTAAAAAAATAAAAAAATAATTTTTTTTACTACCTACCACCATCCACGTATTTTCTTTTCCTGATCAATACTGATTATGAACGTATAGCGAGCTCATAAACTAAGTTATGACCATGGATTATTCTCTTGCATAATTAATCCAAAGACAAAAGTTGTTGCCTCTTCCAAGACTTTCATACCTCTCCATGTTTCAGAGTCATAATTGGCACCTGCTGCTAACTGATGGCCATCTTTCCATTATTTGTTTTGCTGCTATCTACAGGGAAAATTGAAGAATGTAAAGACTGTTTCAGGACATTTTACAGCTTCGTGTACCTTTTAAGCACATATTTGAAACCGCATGTGAGTCTTCTCCTAGATTTCTTCTATGATCATTACACTGTGTTTTTTTCAAAGCATGGCAACAGGTTCGAGTTCCGGGCTATTAAGCCAACGCAATACCCTACCCTTTAAAATATGTTTCGCTCTTTCTGGCCAATACCTGTGGAGAACTTGTCCCCAAACCGGAACCCAGAAATTTAGCCTGCACATACCTCGTTAAAAAATGGTTTTTCACTTGATGTTCATTGTAAGTTTTTTTTGGGTCACTGTATATTCTTGCAGACACATTCTAGTACTCCAGTTATTTTTTTAATTAAACCACGACGTGTTAAAATATATATTTTTCATTGTTACTTGTTTCAATGGGTTTTTAATGGCTATTTAATTAACCTAAAAAGAGGGTACTTAATGAGTCTGGGAAGGGTTAAAATATACCCATACGCACTAACATAAAATCTCAACATGTTAAAATATATATTTTGGGATTTGATTCTGTAAAGTCTCAATAACCTAAACAGGTGTTAAATGACTGATTCATTAATAATGGAGCAAGAACAAGAATGGATATGTTGGGAATAACATTATCCATTATTCTCAAACAATAACATCACCTTAGGTTAGTTTATCATAATTTTAAAAAGTTTAAAATATTACTTTATAAAAAATTAAAATAGGACACCGGTTCACCACTCCAAACAAGCTCGGCCTTATCACTCACATGGGCTACCCATTCCGAGATAGCACGCTGAGAAAGTTTGGCCTCCTAAAACGAAATAAAGAAAAAAAGACGTTAAAAATCTATACAGCAGGCAGTTTTTGTCCCCATCGCTCATACTCTTGTTCTTCTTACAAAACCAGCCAATGCAGTAGTGTTTTCCCCAGTTTACTAATTTCAACAGGTAGTGAGTGCTAATTAGCTTAATCAACAAAGTCACTTAGTACTAGCAGGGCTGTGGTCTAATGATGATGAGCTTTATACATTTGTTTGCAAGAAGGTCCTCGGTTCAAGCTCTCCCTTTATAGAGTTTGAGTTTGAAAAATGTCTCATTCTAAAAGGGTATCTGATTAATATGGGTATGGGTGGGAAGCTAGGGGGAATAAGTTTTACTAATTAATATTTTCTTTCATAGAGTAAAGTGGAACCATTAAGTAATATATGGCACAAACTTGGATCGTCTAGAAAATCTTGTAGGAGAAAGATAGGTCCATAACTATTAACTCGCTCTCCATTGACAATGGATGGATTTGGCTTGAAAAACAACCATTAATTTCTTTCTTTTCTTCTATTTATCAAGTGGAAGGTGTGGCTTGTTAATAAGAGAATGCCATTGTGGAGATAGTAGGAAATGGAGAGGCAGAGATGAGAGAAGGCTGGAGGGGTTCTAGTTCCAGAAGTCATGTCGCAGCAATTCAGCATGACATGTCTTCGGCTTTGGTTGTTTTTGGTTTGAGAACTGAATCTTTCCTCTGCTCAAAATGGGTGTCTATGTATGTAGGTTGCTATATTGGATGGCATTACAATGGGTGGAGGAGCTGGGATTTCAGTCCATGGGTCATTTCGTATTGCTACTGATAAAACTGTAACGTCTCAGTAAATCTTCTATAATATTTATCGTCTCTCACTTTCCTTTATCCTGTTTTTTCCTTTCTTGGTTTGTCTGAAGATATGTATAGTTTCTATAGTTTTGAACTTGACAATTTCTTGTTACGCATATGGTGTGATCTAATCAAATTACTTTTTTCTTTTTTCCACTCTAATGTAAAGAATGGCATGCGCATAATTTGAGTTTCATTTGAAAGCCAGAAACTTAGGGTGTCATAGTTTATATTCTTCAGAACTTCAGTTCATTTCATAAGATTTTAGTTCTTCAATCTGAGTAAAATTCCCCCCAAGTTGATATCACATTCTCAGCAAAAACTGCAGGTTTTTGCCACTCCTGAAGTTCTTATTGGCCTCCATCCTGATGCTGGCGCTTCCTATTATCTTTCACGCCTACCTGGATGCTTAGGCAAGTTCTCTAGCTGCTTTTACTAAACTGATGTGATATGTACTTTTTTCATGCTTACCAATTAACTCGTACAGCTCGAATCATCACATGCAGCATCTTCTTGCAGGCTTTTTAGTTGCTTTGATGCGTATCTCCTTTCCCTAGCATTCATTGTCCAAAAGAGATGGTTGCCATGTTTTCATGGTAAATTTCTCCCTGCTGTTTGCTAATGCCTAAAAAATTATATTCTTTGCCCCTTTATTTGGGGGATTTCTACAGGGGAATATCTAGGTCTAACTGGAGATAAGCTTAGTGGAGAAGAAATGCTTGCTTGCGGGCTAGCTACCCATTATTCACCCAATGCAGTTTGTACTTCCTCTATGTTTTTCTTATTATAGGTTTCTTCTATCTATTTTAGTCAAATGATATCAAATCTTCGTCTTCTTAACAGAGTGTCCCTCTCATTGAAGAGCAGCTTGGTAAATTAGCTGCAAAAGATTTTTCTGTCATGGAAACTTCTTTAACTAGATTTGGCCAGACTGCAAATCCGAGCGAAAGAAGTGTTCTACACAGGTAAGCCAATTTCGTAGAGCACACACGCAAATATAGACTTTGAGGACACTGCATGTATATGCATCGTTGTCCCACTGGTTTTCTATTCCTTTCGGGATTATTCCAATTTATACATTTCATAGGCTTCCAGAAGAAGTGAAGAACAACTATAGATTACAGATCATAAGAAAAATGAGGAGCAGAAAAAGAAATGGCTTACCCAGATATGCATTGGAATGTCACAGAAAAATGCAGAGGCATGTCTATAATCTTGAAAGTCAGATATAGAACAGTGGGAGTTATTCAACTTAACTGATAAAGTGACGCAGACAGAAAAACAAAAGATAGAAAGAAAGAATGACAGAATTGATGCGAAAAGATTTTATACATAAGAACCCTAATCTGTACTTCAACGAACGATTGAACCAAACACATCTTCATGATCTAATTTATGGATTTTCTTAAGCACGGCCAGTTATAGCCAGCAAGCCTCCTACAAAATTGAGCATGTATAATCAGTTCATAAAATTTGACCCTCATCCATTAATTGGATCGAAAATTATGGCAGTTTTATTTTTACAACTTAAACTTTGTGAGAAAACCATTATAGACAAAGCATAATTTATTATGGATTAAAACGATAAAATTATATCTTTTTTTTATTAATAAAAATTATTAAACTAGCTTTGAGGGATAAATAAATCTTTTTACCAGATTTATTAGTCATTCTTGGATTGATTAAAAGCATCTTGGTTTTCTTCTCTATTTATTTATATAGCTAAATTACTTGATTACTCTTAAAAGAAAAAAAAAACACTTAACTATGATATAGAAGCTTTTTTGATATTTCACCTTTTCAACACAATGTAATGACTTTATTGTTTTATAAATCAAAATTCTCAAAAAAATTCTCAAAACTTTACTGAAGAGTGAAGATCCGCCTAAGTCAATTAATGTGGATTGAAATTTACATTTATGTCCTTTCAAAATTTCACAATTGCCCTCCTTTAGTTACCATGGATTATATGTTTTTTTTTTAAATGAAAGAGATTATTATAGTCTTTTTACAACTTTTTTTGCATAGTTAAGTTATTGGAATGTCTTTAAAAGCAAAACAACACTATACTCAGGTGTAATGGTGTTTTTTTTTTTAAATTTCAGTTTTTAAAATTACTATATTGCCCTTAAAATCAAAATATTTAAAACTTGACTTCATGGGCTTATTCATAATATCATATTGGTTTTTTTTTTGTTATAATCATTTGGTCTTAAGGGTAATTTGATCTTTTAAATAATATCAATAATAATTAAAAAAAGTTGGTGGTTGTGTTTAGGCCTTTTTAAAATTTATTTTTTTTCACTTTCGGACTTTGATATTTGATTTATTATAACTAGCCTTTTTATTTTATTTTTTGTAAGTTTCGCATGTTAATCATGGTTGAACTTAGTCGATCTATCTTAATATTTTTTTTAAAAAAATTACAGTCTAATATGTCAGCATTTAAATATTTCAAAAATGTTTCAACGGGTATACATTATATTTTTTACTTCCTAAAATCTTTATATTTTTTTTAAGATTGAAAAATAATAACTTATGCTGTAGCACAGTAAAAAAAAATGTTGGTTTGGCATTCATATGCCTCTTCTTCGGCTTACTCTGTCTCATTAGTTCATAAATAAGTATGCTAAGCTTTTTGCATAATCTCTTTGTGATGGATCTACAATTGACCATTTAGAATTATCATATTTTTTTTTAACCCGCCTCCATCGTAAATTTACCATTGTTTGTATAGACTTTGAGAACGAGATTTACTCACACTTAACTATTTTAAAACCCATCCTTACCTGATAGGTTAGCTCGTGACTAAAGCAACCTCAGATATAGACTAGGCCGGTTGTCAATAAAAATAATAAGAAAATTGATTAAATGTGACTCGGTAAAAAAACCCGAATTTCAACTCAATCAGTCCTTGAAAAACTCAGTTAAAACACAATAAAAAAATGTTTATTTTTTTTCATTTTAATTTTTTTTTAGATATTGAGATACAGTTACCAATGCAGCAATGCTACGTAGAAAACTTGAACATCTTTTAAAGACAACAAAACAGATTCTTACAGCATCTTTTGATACGAGGGAGAATTGAAAGCATATGCATAGACTCAAGATGATATCTCATATACTTAGAATCGGCAACTGACTGAAATTACATAGTTAATAATTAATATGCCTATAAATTTTCTCAAGCAGTGCAGTGCAGAAGTCCGGCTTGGCTTCCTAGGTAGTTTTTGTCTGACACCCCCCTCCCAACGCACACCCACACAAAAAACGAAAAACAGAGATGGGATCCAGAATTCTGGTCTGTATGCAATTAAAGATCTGCTGCCGCCAAGCTTTGATTATGAATGTTCATCCTTCCCAAGGGATGCATGCCTTTTTTTGTGTTTAGAATAGAGATTAGAAAGTAGAGACTGTTTGTATTCGTCCTTCAAAACTCTACTTGCTTGAAGTTTCACCGTTTTGTTTTTGGATTTTTGGTATGGTATTTATATGGTCCAATTTACTTTGTATCTGCTATGTTCAGGATGAATACGCTAAATAAATGTTTTGGTCATGCCACAGTCGAGGAAATTGTTGACTCCCTGGTAAGATTTCTTTTCCCAGAAAGAATCTACAATAGGTTTTATATCAATGCAAAGCCAGGGTGATGGTTCAATGTGGGAAAAGAGTGACAGTTCAAGAAGAGGCACAACAGTTCCCGTGCTCTAATTCATTTTTGCTATCTTTAGTGAGAAATGATTCTCGTTCATAAACTAAACAAATTACACCAACTGCTAAGTTGCTAGATGCTCATGGTGTTTTTATTTTATTGAGGGGCAAGAGTATAATTGGACCGCCAATTGAAGAGCCAGCCGTGATTATCTTAACTTGAAAAAAGGTTTGGTAATGGTCACCAGTTTTCAGTTTCACATTTTAATTATGTGCTGAAACTGAAATTGGAAATTAAGTGTGCTTCGGTGTCCTTGTGTTTAAACTCACCTTTCCAAGTCCTATAGGTCGGGAACTTACTTGTTCTCTACTTCAGTGTATTAGAATAATGAGTGCATTTCAACAACATTTCTCAGGAAAGTGAAGCAGCCAGAACGAAAGATGACTGGTGCATTTCAACAGTTCGAAAACTAAGAGAAGCTCCGCCTCTGAGCTTGAAGGTTTCCCTGAGATCTGTAAGTTCTGAGTCATTGCTCAAGCAGCACTTCGCTTAAAACGGCTCTGGTTAATCACTTAATCTACTCTACTTGTCTTCCTCTTGCTCTAATAGCTTGGTTTATCTACTTTGATAGATACGAGAAGGCAGATTTCGGACACTTGAACAATGTCTTGATCGCGAGTATCGGATGACTCTTCGAGCAATTTCTAGACAGATCTCCAATGACTTCTGCGAGGTAAAATCGAGATTCTTCTTTCAAATAGCCCACTTATCCTGGAGTTTCATAATAAACGAATATTTTCATCTGAACCATGCATGCTTGATTAGGGAGTTCGAGCAAGATTAGTTGATAAATGCTTTCCACCAAAGGTATCTTCTTTATCCTTCGACTGAGAATTTATGATGAACTAAACCTTTGACTGGTCATGGACTAATTTTTTTTTTTAAATAATACACATGCAGCGGTATCCGCCTTGTTTGGAACAAGTACCCGAAGACATGGTGGATGCATACTTTGCCCTGCCTGATGCATATGAGCCTGGCCTAGAGTTAGCTTCTAAGTTATGAGAAGCCTTTGCCTAAGTCTTTATTTAATGTCAGAGTACAAGATACGGTATCTTAGATCCTGCTCTCGGAGGATTGATTGCAGAAACCAGCTTCAATTTTAGAATTGCTACTATTAGATTATTTAGATCAGACTTGACTTGTAGACCTACTATATCGACTTTGTTGTAATTTGGCGGATAAATTAGACAATTCGCATGTAAAACCCAAATAAATAAGAAATGACATATAAGTAAGTAGTTTAAATGAAATAGTATATTTTTAGAAATTGTTGTCGCCACTTCAATTGCCACCTTTATTTAAATTTATAATTAACTGATTGACTAGTTTATTAGGAAAATCATAAAATTGTCAAAAACGAGATTTGGGGACAAGATTTTTGAAATCTAAGAAAAATAGCCTCTAGAAATTCATGTAAAAAATTGAGCATAGTTCAAAAGCCAGATCAAAAGTTATGGTCATTTGAGCTATTATTATGCTTGACGTGACGGGATCTCTTCTTGAGTTTATACTTGTCCTACTAGTTCATAAATGCATTTGCTAGGTCATCCATATAATTTGTTTGAGGCAGATCTTCATTTAATTATAGCAGACCCACACCTGACTACTCAGAATCATTTATTATCGCAAGTCCAACTACTTATCTGGCATTGAAAAACAGAGAACAATTACTATGTGGACAATAACTTTTGAGATCATAAAATATATTTGGAAGAAAAAGTTTATAAAATTATAGTTTTTGTATGAATCAATCGATTGTATCATATAACTGTATTGTTAAAAAAGGATAATAGATTATTGTATGATAAAAAAAGGAATCGAAACTGTATTGTTAAGATGCTCCTTAACTCACGAAAATAAATTTTAAAATCATAGAGTGTTGACCTGTTAGGTTTCTTGAGAGATGCATATATACGCAGCGAAAATGATAAATATAATTATTTTTTTTAATCTCAAAGCTCCTGTTAGACAAATTTAAAGTTGGTTAAGATTTATGTAAGGATTACTTGAAGATCGGATGTTCTATTTAGCTTTGAATAATTGCTTCAAGGCTTAGTTGTTGCAAACCACAAGTCATCCAAGTATCTGGTATCTAATAATAATTCACACAACCACCAATAAAAAATCTCTTAAACCTTTTTTATGATAGAGGGATTGTAACATTTTTAGTGCTAACACTTTTCTTTTATGTTTTTCAGATGTTTTCTATATTTTACTATACTCACAAAAAAATAAGAGGTATAACATTCCTTTTATAGGGAAACCTGAAAACTCTATAAGTGGTAAAATATCAATTTGCTCCCTAAATAATATCACATATATCATTTTAGGATAATTTTAGAAATTTATTCAATCAAGTCCTTACTTGAATTTTCAGGTCTTGAATTGTAATTCTCTGTATAAATTAAACACTAGCCCTTAATTTCTAAAACTTAATTACGATTAAGTCACACTTGATTAATCATCTCATTTTAATTTCTAAACAATAGTTCTTATATGTGTGGCCCATTAGATTTTCTAATAAGTTAATCCAAACATAAATCGTAATCCTAAATAAAATTGGATTAAGTAAATTAAAAAAAATTAATTTATTATCAATTCAACAATTAATTGATTTATATTTGAAGATCAAGTACAATGTCTAGTAGCCTGTCATGATCCTCTAAATATTAGAAAAGTCAAAGTAGTTTGACTTTATTTTTCAATGACTAGTTTATCAGTGTGATATTATCCCTTCATCAACAATATTTTAATTTAGACATTATAATATCTCATGTGTCTACCATGTCAAATCATTTGTTCTCAATACTATGATTATTGATTCTTTGAATAAGATTTGAAACTATTTTTAAATCTCATTTCACATTGCACAAGGATTTACAATCAATATTATTTGAGAACAGTTGAAACATTTTTCTTAATTCACCTAGGATGATGAATCATCTTTTTATTACTCAAATACATTTATATAGTTCATGTTATACCTAATATCTGCTTATTTATTACCATAATTAGGAAAACATGTAGCAAAATCAAAACATAACATTTACTATATAAGATAACTTAGTGATTTCAAGTTTAAAAATCATTTATATTACTGTCACGTGAGTCTTTCTATAGACACAAGTGATCTCTTCATATGAAATTTTCATGCAAGTTAGTTTAGTGTGAATGTCATCTAGCAAACACCTTCATACTAGTTTTAGGTATTCTTCATACCTTAGCTTATGAGAATAGATACTTCCTTTCATAAAGAAAAAAATATAATATGTATTAGTCTTAATAGCTCTAATTATTATTTGATGTAATGAGAATTGACTAGAAACATTTTATAAACAATACTTTGATGTAATGAGAATCTTATAATTATAACAACTTTATAATTTTATTGACAAAATATTTTTGTCATTAGAATTTTATCTTTATTCTAAATTCATTAATCAAATATTAGATTTATTAATCAAATATTTGATGAATATTGAAGATAAATAAAGCTTTTATTAAAAATTAAATATATTTACTTGAATAAAATCAATGTCACGCCACGTGTAACCAGCTGATTAGTTACATGGCATATACACTACCATAACAAATACATAGAAAATAAAGACCATTATTTATTTATTTTTATTATATAAGAAAATAGATCTTTGGCAAAGAAAACAAGGACATAGATGAATATAAAAATCAAACTTTTATACATGTGAAAATATTCCTACCGTTTGTTTTAGAAAATTCATCAAATAGAATAAAATAAACTAACCCTACATAAAAAAATCTACCCTCTATACTTAAATTAAACTCACCATATTGACATATAAGACATCCATCATCTACGCACAGAAATTGATACCAACAGATTCAACGACAAAATAATACTCGAATAATCATTGGAGCAAAATCATTCACATAGAAAATTAACACGACATCCACATAAATCAAATTCACAAACACTCCACATCAAATCATCACAAATAAATTATCATAATTACAAATCATTTAGCATAAATTAATGTGTTGGGGTTTGAAATCAACCTCTAAGGACTACTAGAATTAACCAAAAAATGGTGAAATAAGGTTGGGAAATGTCTGCCTAAGCACTTTGCCAGTCCTAATGTAAAATGGAACCTCCAAAATTAAAGGGAAATTATGGAAAATAGAGTCACCATCTAGAACTTTAAGGATACTAGGAATTCTAAAATATACGTTGGTTCTAAAGTCATCATCATTTACACAACCTCTCTAGAAAAAATTTACCTTAGCTACTTTTTTTCCCTTAAATTTGTTATATGCATGCCATTTATTGTCCAAATTATTTTTTGAGCTTATTGGCAAATCATTTATTATTGATTGATTTTTTATCTAGTTAGCATTAAAGCCTAGATCATAAATCTCACAACTCAATGATTTTTTTTATAAAAGACATTCCGTTAGGCTTACGTCGGTCCCTAAATTAGAAGACTCATCTACCTATTCATTTAAAAAGTGTAAATGAGCTTGATGAAATCTTGACAAAAACTTGTTGATGTATTTTTTGGAGCTCTTTTTAGGTTAAAAAACCAAGCATTAGGTCCATGTTGATCCCTAAAACTAGAAGACTTGTCAACCTAACGATTTAAAAAGATTAAATGAAACTTTTTAAAAAAACCTCTTTTAGACTATTTTTAAGTTCTAAAAACATGCATTAGATCCATGTTGGTCCTAAAACTAGGAGACTTGTTGATCTAATCATTTAAAAAGCTTAAACAAAACTTAATGAAAACTTAGCAATGCATTTTTAAGCTCTTTTAAGTATAAAAACTAAACCTTATGTCAATGTTGGTTCATAAAAATAGAATACTCATCAACCTAACACTTTAAAAATCTTAAGCAAAACTTGACAAAAACACATGGACACATTTTTATGTTCATTTTAAATTTAAAAACCAAGTGTTAGGTTTACGTTGATTCCTAAAATTAGAAGACTCATTGAACTAGCCTTTTAAAAATCTTAAATGAAACTTAATAAAAACGATGAAATCTTGATGAAAACTCATCAAAAAATCATCAAAGAATTTTTAAGTTCATTTTAATTTTAAAAACCAAACAAATTAAAAACAACCTAACAAATTAACCTAACATTGCCAATATGGATCAACCTAACAAATTAAAAATAAATTTTCAAACATTGCCAACATGAAGAAAACTCATCAACTTATTTTGTATTCCCTATATATATATATATATATGGAAAATAATAACAAAACGACAAAGGTACAAGTTTATTAAACATATGATTATCATATTTTAGAAAAAAAATAAAATTGGAATCCACAAACTAGAAAAATGAAACCGGATCTGGGATGTAATGAGCTTCTAAATAGATTTGGACTTTTCTATTTCTGCTTTGTTTCGATCTTCAAAATGGAAGAAATGGATTTTGGACTCCTCTTAAAAGTTTTAACCTTATGTCTTAACTTTTTATCAAGACAAAGAATTCTTAAAACTAAGGTGTTTAACTCAAGTTAGAACCCAAAAACTAAATAGTTTTTTAGTTTGACTAGACCAGATTACCTCTTCTCAATCAGAACTTTGTTGGTGTTTATCTCTCTCTCTCTCTCTCTCTCTCTCTAACCTTTTTTTTCTTCCCCTGCTACTACTTGTTTTTTCTGCTGTCAATATGGACCCTATTTTTCGAGCTTTTTTTGTTTCCATTTTATATTTCTTCTCTCATTTTTTTTCTATTTTCACTATTTGTATTTTTGTTTCAACTTTCTTTTTTCTTTTTTTTTTCCTCCTTCTCCATCCAGTTCCTTTTCCAACATTTTAGCCTTCTTTTATAAGCCTTAAGGAAGAACCTAGAGCAACTCCTTCAACATTCAATCTTGGCCTTTGATTTCTCCATAATAATCTCATTCATCCATCTCTCTTTCTACAATAATTCCACCCAAGCCTTTTCATCTTCTCTTTACAGTGTGGTCCATGGTTTTGAGAAGTCTTTCCTAGGGTTCTATTATAATTGATTTTGAAGGACAAACTTACCAAAAAAAAGATTTTGAAGGACACGCATTGATGTTTTCTTTTGGCTTGGTTTGGCAGCTATAAAATATGATAAATGGGTTGTGTTGTTACAACCATAAAAAAAAATGATGGCTATTTTTATGGCATGATGGACAACATCTGTTATATGTTCTTTTATCATCAATTTTGGGTGTGAAAAGTGTGCTTTTATAGTTGTAAATGGAGGGTAAAGACAACACATATAGTGTAACAAATTAGGCCAAATTTGGTAGCTTCAAATGAGTTTTAGTAGGTTTTCTTTTAGATGTAATGAAGTACAATATGGTATTATTTTGGCTTAAACTTGCAGTTGCAAAATAGGACACAAGGGTTATCATTCTATGGCTTTTTCTTGTAACAAAACAATTGGTGTAAGCATTCATTTCCTTGTATGATGTGAAACATATAAAAAGAGGGTGTAAGGATGCATTTTTTACATGTATGTGTCAAGTTTGCAACCATAAACAAAAATGGCAACATGAACAAGGTTTATTCTTAATATTTTTGTGTAATATTGACAGTAAAAATGAGGCTGAGAGGGTTTTCTTTTTTGCTTTTTTTGTACCTAAAAACTTGGGGGCCAATGTGTGTTTTTAGGGCTTGTTTGGTCGAGTGAAAAGAACATAAGGGAACAAAGGGAAAGGTTTCTCAATTTTGTTGTAGACACAAAGAAAAAGAAGAAGAAGAATGATGTTTGCTTTATCAAAGTCCTTTTCCTTTCTTGATATTTTAACCTCCACAAATTCATTAACATGAAAATGATTAAAAAAAAGGGTTAAGAATCATAAAATGGTTGTCAGTCTAATTGCATTGAGAACGCAATTTTCTTGAAACTTTTTGTATTTTTTTTCAATTTTTTTATAATTTATAAAAATAATAAGAAAAGTGGTTGAAATATTGGTTAAAAATGAATTACGATAAAAACTCATCAAAAAGGTTAAAAATTACAAAATAATCGTGAATTGGCCAAATCGCATCGAGAATGCATTTTCATTGAAATTTTTAATATTTTTTGCATTTTTTTTCTATTTTTTAAAATAATAAAAAAATGATTAAATTCGGGGTTTGAGTTACAATGAAAAGTCATTAAAATAATAACCGAAAAGGTTAGAAATCACGACTTGAATTGATCGAATGAATTGCATTGAGAACATATTTTTCTTGGAAATTTTCATATTTTTTATATGTTAAAACAAAAAAAGTAATCATTATAGAGTTACTACACACCTCACGCGCTGGAGAGTTGCTGGAATTTGTGAGCAGCATGTGTTATAAACACACAATACTAAAACCTATAAAACA
>Ga0325401_1003917_pt1 | contig 13843 bp, 8 predicted proteins | sample PopdelMetagenome_FD_205666 | JGI IMG/M metagenome (GOLD analysis project Ga0325401, IMG submission 205666) | Populus deltoides microbial communities from Bellville, Georgia, United States - Xylem-PdKOR-R2 | ecosystem: Host-associated > Plants > Phyllosphere > Stem > Wood/Secondary xylem | place...
ACATATTATTTTAGCTTCTACAAAACTAATGTTTAAAAGAAATTATATATGAGACCCCATGTAAAAAGAAAAACATTATTTAACAAACCAAATGATTTCTCTATGCATAAGTTACTACAATACTAAATGGTATTTAGTTGTGACTTGATTTCCGTTAATTTTCTTTCTTCTATTTTCTTTAAAGAAATAAGCTCATTTCTATTTTCTCATATCTACATCACTTGAGTTTTTATATAAATAAGGAAAATAAATAAATAAATATTTTCAATTCATGTTAACTAATTAGATGTAAATATAGCATAATATTGATAAATTAATACTCAATAAATTAATAATTTTAATTAAATAATATTTTTATTTTATCTCAATTTAAATAATATATTGATTAATTAATTAATTTTTATATTCTTATAATATTAATTTATAGAGGTTTATCTGTTGCGTGTTTCATTTTTGTTTGATTTTGAAATGAAAAGAATGGTAAGGCATTGATAGTTAAATTATAAAATTATATATTAAAAAAATATCAACACATAACTTAACAAGTCAAAAACAATATTAATTAAAAAATAAAAAATAAAATCACAACATAACACTTCAAACACAATGTTCATAAATAATATCACAACATCAAGTTTTCACACAAAACAAAATCATTTATGGGATATTAATTTTGACCTCTTCCACTTTAAAAATAAATTCTCAAAATCATACTTCTAGATTTCCCACACTATAATATCTACTCCAACGCTTTAAATATCACAACCATTCACAACAACAACGCATTAAAATTCATTCCATCACTTCACATAAAAATCGACAATAAACCACAATAATTATTCAAAAAATGTTTGGAATTTGAAACCTACCTTATGGAGTTGTCAGGGTCGCCGAGGAGAGGAAAAAATGGGTGGAACAGCAGGAGACAGCGTCGACGAGTGTAGATCACGCGTTGCTAACATTGTTGGACTATGGTGCGTGGTACATACGCTGATGAAGGGTGGAAGCGTGTCCGGTTGCTGATCGTGTGCGTTGCTCCTTCCTACTCCTTTCTATGCCGGTGGTGAGTCTCACTGCCACTTGTGGATGGAGTTTGGTCACTTGAATGTCTGTTCTCTCTCCTTCATCTTCTCTCTCGATTTCTCTCACTGTTTCCACTGCTAAGCCATCTTCGTGTTGTTGTTCGTTGATAAGAAAGGGAGTTCTCGACGCCAGCTGGTCGGTTGCTGTCGAATTTGGTGTTTTGTGGTGTTTGGCGTGGAGGAAGAGGTGGGTTTTGTGACTGGATGAAAGAGAAGGAGATGCAGGGGCTGCTGGCGATGGTGATTTCTGCTATGTCATTCATGGTTGCTGCTAACGATGATTGGGTGGATGGCTGGGTGTGCTAGTCGGGATCAGGCAGGGAGAAGGTGTTTTTTTCCCTAGAAAAAAATGAATAGGGAGAGAGGGAGACACTGTCACATTTTTCCTTTTTGAATTATTTTTTTTTATTATTTTCCTATTTCTTCTTTCTCTTTCAATCAAAATTTTCAAAATACCCCCCCCCTCCCCCCATTTTTTCTGATCTTATCTTCTCCCATCTTCTATAAACTTCAATTTTTTATCATTATTTCTTTATTTAAGGTTTTTTTTTTCACCCTGTCACAGTTTGATAAAAAATAACATGAAAATTGTTTTTCAAAAAATAACATTCTTTTGACTCATCTGATATTAGAAAACATGGTTTAATTAACAATCACTAATAACAGTTAACCAACCATGTTATTATTGATAGTAGTTGTGTCAAGCCAAAGTTTAAATCAAAATTTTATATAAAACAAAGTTTATATCACCACAACTAAAAACCAAACAAAATCATAAATTATTAAACATAAAACCCATAAAACAAAGTTTAAATCACCACGACTAAAAGCCAAACAAAATCATAAATTATTAAACACTAAACCCATTATTGAAAAGCTATTTTAATATTATTTTTATTTTTTAATTATAATCCTAAATTAATATGTGTGTTTTTTAAATATTATTTTATTTGCATTTCTTAAGTTGTTAATAGATAATTTGAAATTTTGAACAATCTATTCACATGTTCATTTATTAATTAACGATATTAAATCATGTTTATATAAACTAAGTACAAAAAATGTATAATATATAAGACAACTTTAAAATCAACATGCCAATTAACAAAAATAATATTATAAAATTAGAAATAATAAAAATAACTCTTAGTTAAAAAAATAACACAACATATTTATAAATAACATAATAATACATTTGAGCCTATTTATGTCTTTTGCAATGACGAGTAAATGGACCAACTTCATCAATAGCATAATTTCCACCTGTCTATGTGGTCTCATCCTCTAACAATATCATTTAAGCTCAATGTCTCTCCTAACAGGTCAAGTGTAGTACAACATGTCTCGAACAAAGAAGATGCATAATAACAAACAAGTCTATCATCATCGTCGAGATCACAAAGATCAGCCACAATATATCGACCATCATGTAACAATTTTCCAACCTAATGTGAAGCAAATACAAATTATTAATCCATAAATAAATATACATGTTTTCTGTCAAAACCTATAAAAAGAAACAAATACTTAATTACAACATTTTGAATCTGACATGCATGTGGCTCATACTCCATCTCTTAGTGTGGAGGAACTTGCGCTGGGTTAGGTGTAATGATTTGGCGTGTTATACCCAAGTACTAGCCCATGTATTCCTCCTTATAAATTATAGGATGCATCTCTCTAAAAATAAATTTTCTTTGTGCTTCCCACATCGAAAAATGCTTAGGATGATGGATCATCCAATTATAATCAGCGTGCCTACCCGAACGACTAATAGAATGCAACTGATCACTTATATCTATGTCAGATGGGATGTGTTGCTTAAAGTCAAATTGTTGCATTACACGATTCGAGCAATACATCTCAACAAGCTCAAAAAATATATGGGGGACAACTGATGTTCATAAATCCATGGTCAATGCACAAATAATAGGAGCAACTATCATATCATTTTTTAAATAAAGATTCCACACAACTTATTGGAAAATTATTTCCTAACATTTATAAATATCAAAAAATTTCAACATCAACCTATGCAAGCGCAAATGCTCCCACGACCATAGCTTTATATACAAAAAAACATACAAAAATTAGTAACCAACTCAAATATATATATATATAATCCATAACCATAGCTTTATTTCGAGATCTTGTTTTCTGTTCCAGAAAGCATTAGGTAAATTTGAACAAATTTGTTGTTCAATCTTAGCTTATAGATCAATGATTTTCTTTTGTATATCAGAGTTTTGTAATTGCTTGTTAATACGACAAAAAGAAACATGGTTTTGTAAATCATGTAAATGAAATTGTTTTCCAAGAATCAGTGCATTGATATGATATGTATATATGGAACATGCTTTAATTAAATTTAAATTTCTAGTCTTAGATTTTTCTAGGAATGGGAAAACAAGTTTGATGCCATTAATTTTGATAGTAATACAATTATGATGTGCTTGATATGGAGTGATCATGTCAATAAATGGAGTGCCAAGAATGATGGTATGGTGTGTGTGTGTGTGTGTGTGTATTACAAAAATAACAAACTTATTGCATTTATTTTACCTGTAAAAGCAACAAACATCCTCTAACTTGCTTCGATTTTTCCAAGCTATTTTGACACATATGCCTATACAAACATGCAAGGACACCTAAATCCCAACTATATAGTGGAATGGATTAGAAATCCTATGGTAGCTGGAACAAGGGGCACATACGCCCCACTGAGATTCGTGAAAAGTATATTATCAAACATGTGAAGTATGTACGTACGCTCTAGCATACCTACACAATAAAACATCAAGTCCAAATTGAAATATAGACAAATGAATATGTTAATTGAACTATTAGTATACATTAGCATACCATTGTAGGATCTCATCATTATAATTATCAGGTAATTCAGAAATTTCTTCCTTGAGTCATCTCATGGATAATGTGTTCCCCTTGAACATTTCAGGAGGGGGTGCTAGTCTGAATGCATGCTCGCATAATGTGATCTTATTCTGGATACCTACAGTAGTAATTGCTTGTCCATATATAGGGATGTTTATAAATGCATCGTAAACGCAATTCAAAATTATGATTGTTAAGGAACCTCTATTCCATTAAATCCATGATTCTAAATAATGGTTTTTATTTAAATCGTTATTATGAATAGTGGTTCTTCAATAACCACGATTCTCAACCGTGATTCTTTACAAACTATGTCACTTTACTCAAAACTTTTCAAAACTGTATCATTCCCTATTAACTTTCTTGAAACTATATATGTTAGTTTTCAAAAAAGTTCCCTTATTTCTTGGTTGTTTGGGGATGGGGTTTTCAATGTTCAAATTGGTCCCCATCCCTTATTTCTTTTTTTTAATTTTTTATATTTTTTATTTTAAAAAAATATAAATACAAAAATGATAAGCAAAAAAATTAAAAAGTTATGAAATGGCTAGAAATTGATCGAATTTCATTGAAAATGCATTTTTTTAAGAATTTTATATTCTTATTAAAATATGATAAAATAGAACAAAATTAAGTAATGACAATGATAATAGCGTTACAGGGTTATAATAGGATAATGATTAAATAATAATTATATTGGTGATAAAATAATGGTCAGTGGTGGTGGTAATTATGGTAACGAGGATTATAATAAAATGATTACAAGGTGATGATTATGGTGGTAAGTGGTGGTATTAGAATGGTGAAGTCGCGGTCATGAGGTGATGGTAAAGGTTAAGGTGCAAGGAAAAATATATTTGCACTATTCAAGGATTGATTGAAACATATTTTCCTTAACTTATTTTCTAGTATTTGTTTATTATTGAAAAATAAAAATTATTATTGAAAAATAAAAACAAAAATATTTTTCTAAAAACAAATAAAATTTACATATAAATTAGATATTCTTGGGTGAAAATGCAATGTATTATATTGCACATTCGATGACAAGAGTTAATATGGTTGTATGAAAGGCTAAGTATTTCTTAATCAAGATACGTCTTGAATCTTCTGATGAAACGGGACCTAATCATAATTGTGTAATGGTTGGAGGGTTATGTTCATTATATAATTAGCCTAATTTATTTCCACTTAACAATTAGTAACAATATTTTTATATTAACCATTTTTTCGATTTAGTTAAAACATTTTGGTTCTCTTACCTAAAGAAAATCAAAGAAGAAGGTATCCTAATAAATGGAAAATCTCTATTGGCCTCGAGGGGGCAAAATTCTCTGTTGTGCTCTAGGAAAAAAACAAATCTGTAATGCATAATCATGCATCTACTATTTCCATTTTTTTCCCTTTAATTAAGCTTTTATTTTTACATTAGGCTAATAGATTTGTGTTTGTGAGTGTATCTATTCATTAACGGTTTTTAATTGAACTAAAATGAAACAAAAAATAATAATTATTTATCTTCTAAATATCGATACAAGACTCCAACATTGCACATTGATTAAATCTAGACCAGGTCCCATCTTATAATTTTTCTACGAGGTAGAAGGAGAGCAATATTGCACATCCTATCTATGTGCTTAGCCACAAAACTTTTCGGATTATTCTGTTGAACTCGTTTTGGAATAATTTGAGGATATAATTAGCAAAGAGTACTTCAGCCACTCCTCTTAAACACATTGAATTATACATTTACTGAAAAAACTTTCCTTTTGAAAAACGATGTGTGAGTAAATTACAGTGACTGGTGTAACAATTATAATTACGAATCTGTTTGTAATTACAGTTTTTAAATACAGAATTGGAAAAATTAAAGAATTAAAAAGTAAAAATTTGAAGCCCCATATTGAGTCACAAAATTTTATAATTTTTCAGTTCCCAAATCAGTTGAACCAATCCCCACCTGCAACCAAGGAGATGAGCTTCCACTAGTGCGCATGTCTTTTAATTCACTAAGTTTAGCTAACTTCAACTTACTGTCTGCTTCATCATCCACATTCTGAACTGAAGTACTGTACTGATTATTATCGTTGTTATTGTTGTCTTTGTCGTCATGATGATCTTCGTTTTGGTGCTGATGATTGTTGTCATCCTTTAATTTTGCATCAACTCCTGTCCAAGGTTGTAAATAAATCTCAGTAGAAACTTCGATGATTGAAGGATTTGTAACTGTTTGATGGACAGGAAGATTGAGATCAAGTTTGAGATCTAATTGCTCAGAATTGTTGATGAACTTTGGTCGCTGTTGAATTTGGTCCAAGTGGTCCTGAAATTGATGGAACTTGGGCAAAGATGAAGTGTCTGGTGTATTAGATGTGAGCCAATGACACCTTTTATGACCCCCTAATGCTTGTCCTGATGAAAATACACGATGGCATATCGAGCATTCGTGCACTTTCGATTTCCTTTTTGAAGTGGAAGCCATTAATGGAGGAGTCGAACCATGATCGAATTGCAAAGTGGATGTCAATTTAGCTGGAAAGAATTCTTCATGTGTGACCACATCTTCATCATGATCAGGTAGACTATAATCCATGCTTTGATCGAGCCTGGATGCATAACATCCTTTAACCTTCTTGTGACTAGCTCTATGTCCACCTAATGCTTGATGTGAATTGAAAACTTTCTTGCATGCTTTGCATTCAAACATTCCTTTAGCAATCCCCTTGGCTTTCTCCAATGGTGGCTTATGTTCCATAGGAGCCATAAAATTCGTCGGATTTCTTCGCTCTTCTTCCTTACTAGCCGATGCACAAGACTCCTCAGGCTCGGTTTCTAAAGGATCAACTGTAGTTGCATTTGATAACATCATGAGGCAATTGGCAAGATCTTCGTCTTCGCTTGATGGGCAACTTAAGTTCAAATTGCTCGCTTTAGCTCTCAATGATCGTTTTCTTTTAGACCAACCGGAACTCCTTCTTGGCGTGCCATCCTCCTCTTCCGATCCTGGAGACGAAAGAAGTGATTGATCAGCATCCTCGGACGTGCATTTTCCATGTTCAAGAAAAGACTTCCATGACAAGAATTCTTTTCCACAATTCTCACAAACCCGACAACTCTTTAGTCGATCCGGATTCGTTCTTAAAGCATACATGCGCCTGGTTCCTGGGGGCACATTGGCTCCCAATTTATCTTCCCAATCACTTGCAGGATCTTCATCATCGACGTTGCCATTCTCATCACCTATACCATGTGCCCTCATATGCCCTCCTAGTGCTCTTCCACACATAAATCCTTTCTTGCAAATCTTACAAAAGTGTTTAAAGTTTGATTGTTGATCGACAAGCAAAGCCATATAATGATAAAAAAAAAAAAAGAGAGAGAGAGAGAGAAATAGACAACTAAGAGAAGTGGGGTTAACTAAGAAGTGGGGTTAACTAATAACAATGAAGAGATCAAACGGGGTGAAGTTTGTTCTTGTAGAAAAACTTGCTGTAGGGTTGTATGGTTAAGAGGAGTGCTAGACAGACCTCGTTTCTAGATATAGTGATGGTTGAGAGACAGCTAGGAGTAAATAATAGTTGAGGAGTGTGATGACAAGTGGTGGGTGGTGGGAGCTGGTTAAGAGGGCTAGAGACTTTTTCTACAACATTGTGGTGGTGGTGGTGCCACCGGTCAAAGAAACAAAAGGAGGTCCGTACGTCTATGGCAGAAAGAGAGAGTGGTGAGTGAGGGAGTGAAAGGGGAAGAGAGTAGTGGTTCTAACTGCCATACCTATTCATATCCCTTCAATTCCAAGCCAAGAAAACAAAAAATCCATGCTTCTCCTTGTTTGTCGGTTAGTTCAAGCTCCTTTTCCACACAAATATTATGTAACATAACTATGATTGTCACTAATTAACCATTCTCCTTTTAGTTTTAGGGTCTACTTGATCCTATTCCAAACAAGGACATTGTAAGAAGCTAATTTCAATGTGATATTCGTTTATATATAAGATTAAGTAAATTATCCCTAGAAAATTGTGTTAGACGTTGTCATTAACATAAGAACATACATTTCCTAATTTCAAATTAGTTAATTATATATATATATATATGAAAAGAAAAACTAATGTGTATGGGATGTCCCGCTCATTAAAATTTGAGATTTCTACCATTAATTTAGAGGTTTTAATTAGAAAAGGGATATATAAGGTAGGGTTTATATCAACTGTGTAGTTTAAGATCTATTGAGCCTTCTATTAAAAAGAAATTTGTATGATCTTGCGTGATATTAGGTAGTGCTTGAATCAAATTTCACTCTTATTAAAAATGAAAAAAAAATAAAATAATCGTGAATGAAAAAGATGGAAGGGCTATCTCCTATTATGTATATAGCTCAAAGTTCAATAGACTTTCCAACAAAACTTCGAAAGCATGTCGTATTATATTTTACTAATGCCCGGAAGGAAAATGATTAATTAAGAGAACTGGTTAGTTCATTTAATTTATACAATTATAGTTAAATATAATTAATTATTTCTAAAAAAATGGGAAAGATGTTATTTGCACTTGGCCCAACTTCACTGATCCAGCTCTGTTGAGTTTTTCCATCAATCCATTGATATTAGGTATCCAGAATCATTATTTCTGGTATACAGGCTGAACTCTCTGGCATTGTTCTTCCCACGTACATTTGTGTCCCTGATTAAGCCTTGCTTATACCTGACTCTAAGCTGTTTCGCCGGTGTATTATACATGCATTCTGCTGTTGGTTCAACGTCTGCTTCTTATGCTGCTAATTAATGGCGCACTGTAAACTCTTTGCTTTATGTTTGAGCTGATGGTTTCTGCTGCATGAAGGGTTGTCTCTGCCATTTGAGTTCTAATTATATATTTTTCAAAAATAATACTTTAAAAACAATTATTATCACAATGTAAATTGGCCCGTACTGTTATCGTTTCCCAATCAAAATGTTTATTAGAGATCTGTGCAGATATTAATATGAGAAATTTAATTATAATCAGTTATAAAATAGTTTTTTTTTATTTTATTTTTTTATGAATGTACATAGGAAATGCAATGGTCTATTTAAAACGAAAGATAAAAGAGCCCGTCAATAAAGTTGCATCGCCAATTTCAATTAGTCGGCAAACTATTGGCTAAGCAAAGCTATTTATTACTTCCATGAGTGAAGTGAGTTTAGCCTCTAATCAATCAATTATGGTAATTAATTATGCTTCCATTTAAAGCATCCGTAACCTGCTTACTTAAGTAGTGATAGTGATAAGTAGAGAAACTTGCTTGGTTAGTATAGGCCTTGAAGTATAGGTTCACTTTATAGTCCTAAGTGATCGAGACCTTCCACTGCAGAAGTTAATTTGGGCGATGAATGGCACTACCTACCACTTCATCAAACGGTGTGAATTAAACTAATGAATTTTTGTAAATTTGTTAGCCCCGTCTTTGCTAGCTGATCCCTATAAAGTTGGCCAATTTTTTTTACTTTTTTTTTTTGCTCCATAATGAATTATTTTAGTGATTGCTTAGTTTCTCTGTTAGAGGGCTTATGCGATGCAAGCTCATAAGGTGCAGTGTTGCATTCTGCAAGTGTTGCAAGTATATGGCAAGCTGAAGTGTAATCATGATTGACAATTTGACATAGCTGCTTTCGAGTACCAGCTCTAAATTACTTTATGCTCGGATTCCAGACAGATTGTCCACAGCCGAACTTGTTTATCTGGGAGGGAAAAAAAAGAAGAAATTAATGCCTTACAGCCCACTCTTATTCAAATCGGATATGTTAATCTAGCAGATTTACTGCTAACCAATACTTCAAGGGTATCCAAATAGAGCATAATCAAAGTTTAACGATTAATTTATTTTGTTAAGCACTCTTGATGTGAAAAGTTATCAGTCTCTAATGGAAAACAATTCACTGCATCCAGTGTATTGTTTCATTTTCTCAAGTTGGTTTGGCTTCGATATGTGAAAACTACTCATAGCTTATCTCATGAGTATGAAAGGAGAAGCGTGGATTCGGCAAAGGGTCCTTCGGAATTGACACATTACAATTTCTTATAAACGGCACTTCCCTCTCCCTAGGTTGTGTGGCCAGCCAGGTGTGTGCTTGTCTCGACCAAGAATTCTTGGTCAGGCTAGGCCGTTCAGAACAAGGCCTGCGCTTCGTCGCCCATCCAACCCATTTTCCAGTTTTAATTTGTTTTTAATTTTATTCTTGAATTCATAATGATGCAATTGGTTTGTCACTCTTTAGGACTTGAACAACTGGCACTTTTTTTTTTTTAATTATGATAGTAGTTACTGGTTTCTTTTATCAATAAAAAAAATCTAAAACAAACGGGTTTTTTATATTATTGTTTTTCAAAAACTTGAAAATAAATGATACTAAACAATAAATGGGCTTTTGATTCCTGAAACAGCCCGTAGCTGTAAAAGCTCTGGCTGTTGCAAAGCTAGCCCAGGAAGGACTTCTTGTGATTTTTGGGCATGCTTGTTGCTATGAGATTCCGTGTTGTCTTTGTTACTTTGTAGCTGGACTTCTGCTCTCCGGTGTCGAGCCCTTTGGGCTTGAGCTTATCAATTTGTATGTTAAACATGAAACAATAAGCTACAATGAAGGCCCAGTATAAATCTAAAGAAAAAATGAAGTTCGTTGGTGATTTTTTTTACCGACATCATCACCGATGGATTAGGCTTTCCCTTCATCGGTGATTCCCACTTCCGTCGCCATATCGGTCGGAAAAACAAAAAAACCATTTGCCGATGGTTTTACAAGCGGAATTTACGCGCCGAAAAAAAAAAAGATTCCCACTTGAAATATACCGATGAATTTTTAGTCCATCAGTGATATTCCCGCTTGAAATATACCGACGGGTTTTTAGTCCGTCGGTGACATTGATCCGACTTGCGGTGTAGCGCGGACAACGATCTAGTCAAAAATTAAATAAAAACATTGCATTGCATTGAAAATAAAAACAATGAATAATTTAAAAGCATGTAAAGACAAACATGTAAATAAGATGATAAAGATAAATAAACACTTAAAAAAAAACATAAACTTAACGAAGTTAATTGCATAAAAAATAAAGCATGAAGTTGTAAATAACTCACAAACTAAATTGCAATTGAGCCAAATTGCCGAAAAGCTTTAAAGAAACTTGTATTGAAAAATGGGGCAGATTAAAGAATTACAATCAGTTGTGCTCATTAAATACTGATCCTTAAATCTAATTCTTATCATATAAAATAGAAAAAATAACCAATCTAAAGGGAGAAAAAAATCATTCATTGAGAAATTAACTCCCAGTCATCCCATGAAGCTTCTAAGCATTCTCAAAATCTCGATCAAAAAAATCATTCATTGAGAAATTAACTCCCAGTCATCCCATGAAGCTTCTAAGCATTCTCAAAATCTCGATCACTATGCCCTTAGATCTGTTTCGAACGTGCCACAAGCCATCCTATATATATATATATATATATAACCCATTAAAACATTTGAACAGACAATAATATACACGTGTTTTATATTTATTTGATGTATCAACATGCATTCAAGGAAATGGACGAGAGGGGGTGGGGGTGGGGGTGGGCGTGGGGGAGGGGGAGGGCGAGGGAGGGAACCTTCGTGTCAAGGGATTTGTGCTGAAACATCTCAAAACAATCATTACAAAAAAAATTATAATGATGTTACTCCCTTCTCCATTTAGCCAAATGTCTCATGATTTACATAAAAAAAAAATTTTAAACAATCATCTTACTTTAAAGTTTAAATATCTAAGTAAAATTTGTTTTAAAATATAATTTATATTATTTTATAATATATTTTTTAAAATGAAAATTTTTTAAATTTGAAATTTATATAAATACACATTACCTTGTACTTGAAAGTTTAAGCTATTAGATGAGGTACTAAAATATGATTTATACTATTTTATAACAAACCTGATTCAGTCGTTGTATTTGAAAATTTGATAATAATTGTGGTTTAAAGTATTTTTTACTTAAAAATTCATCAAAATAATATTATTTTATTTTTTAAAAGTTATTTTTAATATCAATACATTAAAATAATTAAAAAATTAAAAAATTAAATTTTATTAAAACACAGTTTGAACTGCATTTCGAGCGTGTTTGGCAGTGTGGTTGCGGGTGCTTTTCAAATAACTTTTCGTGCCAAAATGCATGCCAATGATTTTTTTTTATTTTTTAAAAATCATTTTTGATATCAGCACATCAAAACGATCCAAAACGTACAAACCATATTAAATTTTAATAAAAAAAATTTAAATTTTTTAAAAACGTAGCCGCAGCCGCGTTCCCAAACGGTACCTTCAAAACAAGCTGTAATGGTCTTTAATGTCGGTTTGTTCTATTGGCTCCAATTCAGCTGCCACTGGGCTTTCTGTTTACCTCATTTTTAGTAGGGCTTTCTGTTTACCTCATTTTTAGTAGGGCCCTGCAATTTTATAATTCTTTTTTGTGTTTTTATCCCCTTGGACTTGTTTTTGGACGCATTCAATCTCCTCAGCTTGCTTTTCTAATGACTTGATCAAACAAATTGCATGGGAAAAATCAGGGGTGGACATAATACAAAAGTACTATAGTTTTTCATTTATTTATATTTCCTTTCGTTTCAACCAAAAACAATTATGGCTTGAAGAACATATTATTCTTTCATATGATATTGGGTTGAAGTCTCAAGAGTTGTGGTGGACAGGCAGCAACTTCTTTCTGGACTTCAAAAAAAAAAATTTCGTGTTCATTTGACCAACGACAAATGTGCACAGTAAACTTCAGCGGATTCCTTTTGTTTTAAAACAATATTTGGGACAGTATGATCAAGAAGATATGTAGACGACAGCAAAATCAAGAAGATCTGTAGACGACAGCAAAATCAAATAATTTCTCTTGTGATTGCCTCTCATTCATATTTTAAAATCAGACTTGTCTGATGTTGGGAGTTAGTTTGGCTTTTCTTTTGTTCTATAATACACACACACACACCATGCTGATACACTGCATATTCAGCAAATTTTCATTCATGGTGACGATGGTTGTGTTCGGAAAAATGTTTTTTTATTGGTTTGATTTTTTAATATCAAAAAGAATTTTTTTTTAAATAAAAAATATATTATTTTAATATATTTCTAAATAAAATATATTTTTTAAAAAAATCAATATCACACACTTAGTTATAAATATAAATATAAAAATACAATGCGCTTATGTTTGGCGGAAAGGCATGCATGCGGTCCAAATCTCCCCTCCATAAAACTCTTGAATTTAAATTGGATAAAACCAATCCCTTTACATTTAACTAAAGACAATTTAGGATATGTCTCCAATTAATTGTCGTAACACGCTGTATTTATCTAACTGTTTAATACGCCCCAAGTGTTGGGTGATAGGTCTCGAGTTACCTTAATTGGAAGTGGAGGGGTAGATTTGAATTAATTTGGAGTAGAGAGTTTGATTTTACCAAATTAAAAAGTACAAGGACCATGCACGATTCTAGCCTTATTACATGACATGAACGAGTATAGTCGGAATGAAAAAAAAAAACAAAATTATCACAGATAGCTGGGAAAAGAATATTGTGGCTTCCTCATGTACTCTTGCTTTCACCGTTTACGGCACTGTTTAAGAAATAGTGTTATTTTTCTTTTTGTATTTAGTTATTAAAATTTATTTTATTGCTATTTTATTATTGTAAATTATGTTAACATCGTTTTATATCTTATAATTGATTTAATTTTACATTATCTTACTTATACAAAGTGTTTGAGCTAATTATATTGATAAATTAATTAAAGATCAATATTATAAAATAGAATTTCAGGTTATAGTTAAAAAAATTAAACAGAAC
>Ga0325401_1003925_pt1 | contig 13837 bp, 11 predicted proteins | sample PopdelMetagenome_FD_205666 | JGI IMG/M metagenome (GOLD analysis project Ga0325401, IMG submission 205666) | Populus deltoides microbial communities from Bellville, Georgia, United States - Xylem-PdKOR-R2 | ecosystem: Host-associated > Plants > Phyllosphere > Stem > Wood/Secondary xylem | place...
CGTATGAAATCAGCTCATGCACCTAGCCTCTACTTTATGCGCTAGGCTTCATTACGACCTATTATGCAAAAGAAAACTGCTGCCCTCCTGCTCGCGCCCGCCTTGGGCGCGGGCGTTGTTGCCTGGGCTTTTCGCAGCAAACCATTTACCATCAAGGCTGATAGCTGCGCCACCATCACGGCCGCGGGACGCGTTCGGCTCGCGCTGCTGCGACAACTTATCAAAGGCATACGACTCAGAACCAAGCGGCTAGGTTTGCCAGAAGTAGCGATGCGCGCTATCGAAGAAAAGGTGGTGCCTACTGCTTACGGGCCGGCCAACGTCACTTTCTATTGGCCCACGACCGTTGCCACCGAGCCGCTACCGGTGTACATCAACTTCCACGGGGGCGGCTTCATGCTCGGCTACCCGCAGCAAGACGACCTGCTGTGCCGCTACCTAGCCCATCATGCGCCCTGCGTGGTCGTCAACGTCGACTATGCGCTGGCGCCCGAGCATCCGTTTCCGGCGCCGGTGTTGCAAAACTACGAGGTGGTGAAGTGGGTGCAGGAGCAGGGCCCAAGCCTCGGTTACGATGCTAGTCGCCTAGCTATAGGCGGACACAGTGCGGGTGGCAGCATTGCGGCGGCGCTGGCGCTGCTGGTGCGCGAGCGGCAGGAGTTTGCGCTGGCTTTGCAAATCTTGGATTATCCCTCGCTCAACATCGCCGAGCCCAGTCGGCAAAAGCACGTATTATCCCGGCGTGAGCAGGTGCTTTCCGTGGAGCTGACAGCCTTTTTCAAGCACGTGTATGCGCCCTGCCCCACTGACTGGACGAACCCACTGGCCTCTCCCCTGCTCGCCAACGACCTCACAAACCTAGCCCCGGCTCTCATCATCACGGCCGAGTATGATTTGCTTCGCGACGACGGCAACGCCTACGCCGAGAAGCTGCGAGCAGCTGGCGTGCCCGTAACGCACCGCGAGTTTCAGGGCGTAGACCACGCCTTCACCCACTCCGGCCCCAAAGAAGCCGCCGAGCAAGCGTGGAATATGATGCGCATGGCGTTGAAAGAAGCTTTCTACGCCCAACACGAACCGCTAGAGCTTACCCCGGATCTTGATTAATATCCTTCCTACCCTTCCGAGCGACGTAAGGAGTCTGCGTACGAACCTAGGTATTCAACCTAGATTCCTCGCGCAGCTCGGAATGACAACCTAACTAGCTTTCCCAATCTCTCCCCTCTCATGGAAACCACCCATAGAAGAATTTTCCAAGTCATCGACGGCAACAAGAAGTTCGTTGGCGACGGGTTCGACGTGACCAGCCCCATGCCGGGGCCACGCATCCGGCAACTCAGCCCTTTCCTGCTCATCGACCACACCGGCCCGATGCCCGTAGCGCCCACCGAGGCCCCCTTGGGCACGCCGCCGCACCCGCACCGGGGCTTCGAAACCGTGACCGTCGTGTACCAGGGTTACCTAGCCCACCGCGACACGGCTGGCTACAGCGGCAAGCTTGGCCCCGGCGACGTGCAGTGGATGACCGCCGGCTCGGGTCTCCTGCACGAGGAGCGCCACGAACGAGAGTTTTCCAAACAAGGCGGCACTTTGGAACTAGCCCAGCTGTGGGTGAACGTGCCGAAGAAAGATAAAATGGCCCCGCCGCGCTACCAGGAGCTACCCGCCTCGATTATTCCGAGCTTGCAAACGCCCGATAACCTAGGTACCATCCGGGTTATTGCCGGCCGCTACGACGGCACTACAGGCCCCGCCGAAACCTTCTCTCCGATGATTATGCTGGACGTGCACCTTAGCCAGGGCGCCACAACCAGCTTACACTTGCCCGCCGATTGTAACGTAGGCATCTACGTAGTGAAGGGCGATGTGACCTTCAACGGCAACCGCCAGGCCACCACCAAGCAACTCGTAGTGTTCGGCTGGGATTCGCCCGACATCCCCGTGACCTGCGCCGAAGACAGCATTCTACTGGTGCTGGCCGGGGAACCCATTGAAGAGCCGCTGGCGACGTACGGCCCCTTCGTGATGAACACCAACAAGGAGCTGATCCAAGCTATGGCCGATTTTGAAAACGGCAGCATGGGCAAGTTCGAAGACGACGAGCACTAAGCTGTATTGTGTGCCGTAGAGACACATCGTTATGTCTCGTCTTTAAACGGTCTCACTTGAGCGACTTGGCCAGGACCACTTTAGTATAAACACCATCAGCAACGCGAGGAGACACAACGATGTGTCTCTACATACGCGCCACTTAATTCAACCATTCTTATGCCCACGAACACTGTTCTCGTCGTTGGCGGCAACGGCATTATCGGCCGCAACGCGGTTAGTTACTTACAATCGACCGGCGACTGGAATGTTCTGGTCACTTCCGCGTCGGCGCTGGATTACGAAACCCCAGCGCAGTACGTGCAGCTAGATTTGCTCGACCCGCAAGCTGTGGCGCAACAAGCCGAGTCGCTTCGAGAAGTGACCCATGTATTCTACGCCGCTTACATTGAGGGCAAAACGCTGGCTGCCCAAACCCAGGTCAACCTCGATCTGCTCCGCAATCTTGTCGTTGGGCTAGAGCAAGTGGCGCCCCGCTTCAAGCACCTCACCTTTATTCAGGGCGGCAAGGCGTACGGCGCGCACCTAGGTCGCTACAAAACACCCGCTCTGGAAAACGATCCGCGCCATTTTCCGCCCAACTTCTACTACAGCCAGGAGGATTTCTTGCGTGAACACTCGGTAGGCAAAGCGTGGAGTTGGACGGCCGTGCGCCCCGACATCGTGGTGGGTTTCGCCGTCGGCAACCCCATGAACCTCGCCAACCTCATTGCCGTGTATGCTAGCTTGTGCAAGGAGCTGAAGGTGCCGTTTCGCTTCCCCGGTAGCCTCGCTGCCTACCACGTGCTGGTGAACGTGACCGACGCTACCCTACTCGCCCAAGCCATGGCGTACGTCTCGACCCATGAGGAGTGCAACGAGGAAATCTTCAACGTCACGAACGGCGACGTTTTCCGCTGGAGCCAGCTGTGGCCTAGGTTTGCCGAATACTTTGGGGTGGAATACGCCGAGCCCATCACCTTCCCGCTGCACGAGTACATGGAGGACAAAGCCGAGCTGTGGCAGCAAATGGTAGCAAAGCACGGCCTGAAAAACCACACGCTAGATGAGCTAGCCCAGTGGCCCTTCGGCGACTTCATCTTCAACGTGAAAGCCGACGCCTTTTTCGACGTAAATAAGCTCCGTCGCTTTGGTTTCCACGAAATGCACCTCGATAGTTTCACGTCCTTCCGCAACCAATTCGACCACCTGAAAGCCGAAAAAATTATTCCGTAGAAGCACGCCTGATGTAAAGCGCTTCCGCCAATCCCAGAAAGCAGCCGATGTTCCTGCTTCACGCCTGCTTGAACAATGATTATTGGCAGACCTAGCCTACCTCGCTCAACGATGCGCAAAGCCGGAGCTGCGCGCTACACTCCTCCAGCTCTATGCTTACTCGCCTTATTCCCTCCACCCAACAGCCGCTGCCCGTTATCGGCCTCGGTACCTGGCAGACCTTCGACACCCGCAGCAAGTCGGCGTACCCGCAGCTTCAGCAAACCCTTGATACGCTGCATACTGCGGGGGGCACCGTCATCGACTCCTCGCCCATGTACGGGCACTCAGAGGAGGTAATTGGCAACCTCACGGCGCAGTCGGCGGTGCGGGAAAAGTTCTTTTACGCCACTAAAGTCTGGACGCAGGGACGGCAGGCGGGTATTCAGCAGATGGAAGATTCGCTCCGTAAAATGCAGCGCCCCACCATCGACTTGATGCAGATTCACAACCTGATGGATTGGAAGACGCACCTGCCCACGTTGCGCAAGTGGCAGGCTGCTGGCAAAGTGAAGTACCTAGGTATCACGCACTACACCGATAATATGCACGCCGAACTGGAGCGCGTGCTGACGGCGGAGCCCATCGACTTTGTGCAGTTCAACTACTCCATTCTCGACCGCCACGCCGAAGAGCGCTTGCTGCCCGCGGCGGCCGCACGCGGCGTCGCCACGCTCATCAACCGGCCTTTCACCAAAGGCAACCTGCTAGGCCGCGTGCACGGCAAACCGCTACCCGAATGGGCCCAGGAGCTAGGTATCAGCAGCTGGCCGCAGTTCCTGTTGAAGTTTATTCTTTCGCACCCAGCCGTGACGTGCATCATTCCCGGCACCCGCAGCCCCGAACACCTAGCCGACAACCTGCAAGCCGGCAAGGGCGAGCTACCCGACCAAGCCACGCGCGAGAAGATGGCCGCCTTTGTGCGGAGTTTGTGAGCGGCGTCTACCTTTGCGCCTCTTTCCGCTACTGCCATGACCCTACGCTGGATTACCAAGCCCTTCCACGACCTAGCCCTCACCGAGCTCTACGCCTTGCTTCAACTGCGCAGTGAAGTATTCGTGGTGGAGCAAACCTGCGCTTTCCAAGACATCGACGGCCACGACGAACCCGCTTACCACTTATTAGGCCTAGCCGATAACGGTAACCTAGCTGCCTACGCCCGTCTTTTCGACGCGGGCCAGAGCTACGAGCAGGCCAGCATCGGCCGCGTGGTGGTGTCGCCGAAATACCGCCGCTACGGCCTAGGTCGGGAATTGATGCGGCAAGCCATCGGGCAATGCGACGCCCTGTTCGGCCCCCAGCCGATCAAGATTGGGGCGCAGTATTACCTGCGGGAGTTCTACCAAAGCTTCGGCTTCGAGCAGCAAGACGATATCTACCTAGAAGATGATATCGAGCACATCCATATGCTGCGACCGTAGCACTAGCTGCGTACTTTAGCGAAAAGCTATTTCGCACCACTCGGCCGAGCAAGGCAACGGCTCGAACGACCAGAAAGCGCAACGGCCGAGCAGCGCCACGAAAACGGGGCTGTTCGGCCGGAAAGCTAGGGCGTGCGGAAGAAGAAAACCGGGGAAGGCTACTTAGCTTTTTCGCGTGATTCGGAACAAGATGCTGGTTACTGCTTGGCGCCGCATTCGGCGCAGAACCGTTGGTCGGGCTTCATGCTCGTGCCGCAATCTACGCAGAACTTTTCCTTGCCTTGGGCGGCGATATTCGACGTACCGCACTCAGGGCAAAACTTCTGGTTGGGGTTGAGTTTGGCACTGCACTTCGGGCACTGCGCTATGCCGCCGCGGTTCAGGAAGTCGAGCTCTTTGGTATAGTCGTGCTGACGAGTTTTGGTGTAAATCTGCTCCCGGCTGGCCTGGGCCTGTTGGGAAGCTAGCTCCTCGTGCTCATCGGGGGCGCAATCTTCGCACAGGCCGGCCTTGCCGTTCCAGCATACATCGGGGCACACCCAATGGCCACAGCGGGTGCATTGCTTGAAGTGCTGCTTACCTTCCAACACCGCCTTTTCCAGGGCCTCGTCGTGGGCTTTGCCGCCAATGGCCCGCTGCACGTGGTAGGCGGCATTGCCAGCGTCGGAGAAGAGTCCGCCAAATAGGCTACCAGCGGCGCGCATTAACTCACCTGCAATACCAACACCGTTCGGCTGAAACCGCGACATATGACCGTTTCGGCACTTGTCGCAGTAGAATTTGAACTGGAAGCCTTTATCAGTGGACAGATCATCGTGGTTGGCGACAAACTGAATCATGTTGCTCATAGCTGTTGGTGCGGTCGTTTTAGTGGAAGTAGTGGTTAGCAGCGTTCTGCTCCCAGGCCAAAAGTAATATTTCTAATAACCTATTTACTTCATCCAGTAAAATCTTCGCTAAGCCTTGGCTCATGCGCCGCTTGCTTCTGCTGTAAGTAGGGAGTACTTTTTCTACCAAATCAGTCAGCTACGGTACAGCATAGCAGACAGTCGCCGGCTGCTTGCATAGCCGGCGACTGTCTGATGGGTAAGTAGCTTTTGAGCGGATCGTTGGTGATACAACTCAATATCAGACTATTATCAACTTCTACCCAGCTAAATGCAGGCGGCAACCTAGGTTACCGCCTGCATTTATCACGAAAAACCTAGCACCGGGTGCGGCTGATACAGTTCTTCCAACCGTTTGATTTCCTCGCCAGAAAGCTTCACCGACACCGCCGCCACCGCATCCTCTAAATGGCCGGGTTTGCTAGCTCCGATGATAGGCGAGGTAATAACCGGCTTCGACAGCATCCAGGCGAGGGCAATTTGGGCGTTAGGTAAGCCGTGCTGCTGGGCAATCTCGGTGACGCGGTCAGCTACCTCAAAGTCATCGTCGCGACCGTAGAGTGACTTGCCGAAGGCGTCAGTTTTGGCCCGCTCGGTTTCGTTGCGCTCCTTGCTACGTCCCCCTGTGAGCAGTCCCCGCGCCAGCGGCGACCAAGGAATTACCCCTATTTTCTGATCGGCGCAGAGCGGTAACATCTCGCGCTCTTCTTCGCGGTACACCAAGTTATAGTGGGGTTGCATGCTCACGAAGCGCGTCCAGCCGTGCAAATCGGCGAGGTACAAGGCCTGCGCAAATTGCCACGCGTACATCGACGAAGCTCCAATGTAACGCGCCTTACCTGCCTTCACGACATCGTGCAGGGCCTCCAGTGTCTCTTCAATAGGGGTGTTGTAGTCCCAGCGGTGAATCTGGTATAGGTCGACGTAGTCGGTACCCAGTCGCTTCAGGCTAGCATCGATGGCGCTCATAATATGCTTGCGCGAGAGGCCTCGATCGTTCGGGCCAGGCCCCATTGGATTGTAGACTTTCGTAGCCAATACAATCTCGTCACGCTTAGCGAAGTCGCGCAGGGCCCGGCCGACCACTTCCTCGCTAGCCCCGTTGGAATACACATCAGCCGTGTCGAAGAAGTTGATACCTAGCTCTAGCGCTTTCTGAATAAAGGGTCGACTCTGCTCCTCGTTGAGAGCCCACGGCCACCGGTCGGTGGGGGTACCGTAGGTCATGGTACCGAGGCAAATTCGCGAAACTTTTAGGCCGGTTTGGCCCAGGCGGATATAGTCCATGAGGGGGCGTTAGTTTGAATTATCCTATACGCCTAGGTGCAATAGAAGGCTGCGGAGGAGGTTGGCAACCCTTGCCCCTTGGGAATCAGCCTTCCTTTTCCAATTCACCTCACGCAGTAAGCTACATTCCGCATTTTCACCGCTGAGCTTTCCTCAATTACATGCAACTGCAAGTTGCCTGAGCACAATAAATAAGAGTTATGTTTTGGTAGACGTCTTTTATTTTTCTAGTATTACGCAATGGCTTTGCCCAAAAGCCTTCCTCCAACCTTCATCAAAGCTCTTATAGTGCTCTTTATCAGTGGCATATAAGGCAATAAGAAGTAAGCACAATCGATTGTGACAAAGTCAAATGCAATCGATTGCAACAATCGATTGAGTTAACTTTTTTCACACAGCTCGTAAGTCAATGTCATTTTAAAATTAGGAGCACACCAATGCTAGCTAGGACCCAGTTCTTCCGCTCGACCAGATCCTTTTTTAGCCGCCATTTAGGTAAGCATATGGTGGCCCGCTCCTCTTCATGTTTTCTTTTCCCACTCCAATTTCTACAAGCTTATGAAAAGAAGAATACGAACTACTTTCGTTCGTAGCGCCGTCCGCGGCTCCCTCGTGCCATTGGCTTTGTGTGCTTCCGTCGGGGTTGCTTCCGGCGCGGCAAACGAAGAAGAAGCGCGTCACGCCTCGGCTAAGCCCTCCGTCACGGTAAGCGCAGTAGCATCATCGGCCAACCGCGCCGACATGACCGTGCGTGGCGTCGTCACGGATACGAAAGGTGAGCCACTACCCGGCGTGAACGTGGTACTGAAAGGCACCACTCGCGGCGTAACGACTGATGCCCAAGGACAGTTTACCCTCGATGTGCCCGAAGGCGGTGGCACGTTGGTATTCTCCTTCATCGGCTTCCAGACGCAGGAACTCCCGGCCACTAGTGCTAGCCGCATGAGCATTAAGCTCGCCGCCGACGAAAAAGCCCTCGAGGAAGTCGTAGTAGTAGGCTACGGTACCCAGTCGCGGGCCACTGTAACGGGCGCCGTGAGTAGCGTGAAGTCGGAAGAAATTCTGCGCACCCCGGCCGTAGCTGCTACCAGTGCCCTGGTTGGTCGCGTACCCGGTATCACGGCCCGTCAGCCCGACGCTCGCCCCGGCAACGGTTCCACCATTCAAATCCGTAACCTAGGTGACCCGCTGTATGTTATCGACGGCATCGTGTCCGACGTAGGACAGTTTAACAACCTAGGTATTGCTGACATCGAGAACGTCTCGATTCTAAAGGATGCTTCGGCCGCTATCTACGGTTTGCGCGCTGCCAACGGTGTTGTGCTAGTGACTACCAAACGAGGTAAGACGGGTCAGAAGCCCACCATCAGCATCTCAGGCTATTACGGCTTACAAAACTTCACGAAATATCCGCACCCTGCTAATGCTTACCAGCACCAGCGGGCCCTTGTGGAGTCAGAGCAAAACTTGGCCCAGCAAGCACGCCGGGCGCCGGGCGTCGTGAACGACCCCGTAAGTGGTAGCCCTTTGACGGCCGCGGAGCTCGATAAGTGGCGTGTAGGTACCGAAAAAGGATACCAAAGCTACGACTACTACAAAATGGTGATGCGGCCTAACGTACCGCAGTACTACGCCAATGCTAGCCTTTCTGGTGGCACCGACAACGTAACATATTACCTGTCGGGCACGCACCTGAGCCAGGACGCTCTCATCAAGGATTTCCACTTCAAACGGACCAACTTACAATCTAACATTGAGGCGCGTGTAACGCCTAGGTTGAAGATTGGTACGCAGATCAGCGCCCGCTACGAAGACCGCTTTCAAGCGGGTGTTCCGGGTCTGGATGACTACTTCAACCCCTTCCTGAGTATCTTCAGCATGTGGCCCACGGAGCGGCCCTATGCAAACGACAACCCCAATTACATCAATCAGACCCACAACGTAAACGTCAACCCGGCGACTTACGATAAGGATATCACGGGTCCGATTCAGGAAGACTGGCGCGCAGCTAAGGCTAACCTTTTCGCGGAGTACAGCTTTGATTTTGGTTTGACAGCCCGTGCTACGGGTTCGTACAATTATACCAACTTCAACTTCGACGGCTTCGAGTACACTTACAACGCCTACCAGTACAACCCCACCACGGATACCTACTTCACGCAGCCAGGCTGGGGCAACCAAAACCCCTGGCGTGAAACTCGCCGCCGCAACACCATTGACCGCTTCGGGCAGTTACAGCTTACCTATAACAAGCAGCTTGGTGACCACGGCATTGCAGCGGTAGCAGCCTACGAGCGTTATGACACGGACGACCGCTACAGCGTTATCCACACCGTACCGCCCAACAACACTATTCCCATTCAGCTGTTTGCGAGCCAAGATTACCTGGCTGACGAGCGATATGAAAGAGCCAGAGCAGGTTACATCGGCCGCGTAAACTACAACTACAAGCAGAAGTACTTGCTAGAGGTTTTGGGTCGCTACGACGGTTCTTGGCTGTTTGCCCCCGGCAAACGCTATGGTTTCTTCCCCGCTGCCTCTGTCGGCTGGCGCTTAACGGAAGAGCCTTTCCTCAAAGGCAGCAATGTGCTAAGTGAGTTGAAGCTGCGTGGTAGCTACGGCCGCACCGGCCTAGATGACTACGGTAACAACAACTTCGTAGTAGCACCTTACAGCTACGAAGCGGGTTACGACTTCCCATCGGGCAGTGCCATCTTCAACGGCAACTACGTGTTTGGGGTACGGCCACGCGGCTTACCTATTACGACACTCTCCTGGGTAACGAACATCTCGTCGAACGTCGGCGTGGACTTCGGCTTCCTAGGTGGCAAAATCTCGGGTCAGTTCGACGTGTTTGAGCGCCGTCGCAAGGGTTTGCCCGCCGCTCGCTACGACTTGTTATTGCCTAGCGAAGTAGGCTACGGCCTACCACAAGCTAACCTTAACTCTGACGCCACCCGCGGCTTGGAGGGCTTGTTGACATATTCTAGCCAGGCAGGCGGCTTCACTTACACGGTAAGTGCCAACGCTACCCTTGCTCGTCGACGCGATTTACAGCAGTACAAGCCTCGCTTCGGCAACTCCTGGGATGAATACCGCAACTCGTTTGTAGACCGGTGGGGTAACATCGGCTGGGGCTACCAAGTAATCGGCCAGTTCCAATCGGAGCAGCAAATTGCTGACTACACGGTTAACAACGATGGCCAGGGCAACCGTACGCAGCTGCCAGGCGACTTCATCTACAAAGACGTCAATAACGACGGCTTGATTAACGGCCTTGATGAGCGTCCTATTGGCTACATCGAAGGGGCACCACCCTTGTTCAACTACGCTTTCAACACGACCCTAGGCTACAAAGGCTTCACGCTAAGCTTCGACATTGTAGGTGCTGGCTTGCAGACCTTCCGCCGCGAGGTAGAAATGCGTATTCCGTTCCAGAACAACGGTACCTCGCCCGACTACATCTTCGAGGACCGCTGGCACCACGCCGACCCCTACAACTCGGATAGCCCTTGGGTACCTGGTAAATATCCGCCCATCCGGCGCGATGCAGCAGGCCACCAGAACTACAACCGTCGCAATGATTTCTGGATTACCAACGTCCGCTACTTGCGCCTCCGTAACCTGGAGGTAGGCTACAACCTACCCAAGCCCTTCATCAGCAAAGTAGGCATTTCGGCTTGCCGGGTGTATGTGAACGCCACGAACCTGTACGTGCTAACGAACATCAAAGACCTGGATGTCGACCCCGAGATTTCTTCGAATGGCGGTCTAGTTTATCCTCCTCAGCGTTTGTTCAACGCCGGTTTTGCTCTTAGCTTTTAATTCTTCCCGCTTGACTCATGAAGCTCTCTTATAAAACCTTTATCCTGAGCCTAGGTCTGCTAACGGGTTTGTCGGCCTGCGAGAAGGATTTCCTCGACCGCGAATCGCCTACCATCGTTAAGGAAGAGCAGATCTGGAACGACCCGAACTTGATTACCAGCTTGCTGGCCAACTACTACGACCGCCTGCCTGCTCACTCGCAGATTGATGCCGGTTGGGAACAATTTACTGCGTACGATGAAGCGCTGTGGGCTGGCAACGGTAACGGGCCAAACGACTTGTTCACCTTCGCTACGAACCGCTGGACGTACTGGGATTATGGCCTGATCCGGGACATCAACCTAGCACTCGATAACCTCGATAAATTCAGCACGTCGCTCTCCGACCGGGATAAAACTCAGTTCAAATCGGAGTTGCGTTTCCTGCGGGCCTACGTGTACTTTGAAATGGTGAAGCGTATGGGCGGCGTGCCCATCATCACGAGCCAGCTGATCTACGACTTTAGTGGTAATGCTTCGTACCTGCAAAACCCGCGGAATAAGGAGTCGGAAGTGTACGACTTCATTGGCAGCGAGCTAGATGCTATAAAAGGCACTATTGGTAATGATGGCAGCAACACGCGCGCCAACCGCTACACAGCCATGGCGCTGAAGAGCCGGGCGATGCTCTACGCTGCTTCTACTGCCAAATACAATGCGCTGTCGGGCCTCAACATCCAAACGGCCGGCGGGGAAGTAGGTATTCCGTCGTCGCGGGCAAACGAATACTATCAAAAGTCTCTGGACGCTTCCAAAGAAGTAATTGCTGGGCCGTACGCGCTGTACCGTACCAACCCTAACCTAGGGGAAAACTTCTTTGATGCCATCACCAAGAAAGCGCCGAACTCCGAGGTGATTTTTGCCAAAGATTTCTTGACGGCCAAAAGCCGGCGGCACGGCTTCACTTACGACAACATCCCGCGTGGCATTCGGGAGGACAACTTGTCGTCTTCTATCATTTCGCCCATTTTGAACTTGGTAGAAGCCTACGAGTACTTGGATGGCACGCCAGGACAGATTCGGACGCGTAATGCCGCAGATACGGACTACATCTATTACGACAATCTAAGCTCGCCTTTCGCAAACAAGGATGCCCGTCTCTACGGCACGGTTATCTACCCTGGTACTACATTCCGGGGGCAGGAAGTACAGCTTCAAGCTGGCGTGAAGGTGTGGAATGCCACCACAAACGCTTATCAAACCGTTGAAGGTGGCCTGTCGAGCAACTACGGCGGCACGGCCTTCCCGACTGGTGACAACAAGTTGCTAACGGGTAGCTCTGGCCCTCAGGCCACCCAGGTGGAGGTGTCGAACACGGGCTTCTACTTACGCAAGTACATCGACCCCGTACCCAAAACCAGTACCCGTGGTATCTTGAGCGACGTGTGGTGGGTGCGTTTTCGCCTCGGCGAAATCCTGCTGAACGCGGCTGAAGCAGCCTTGGAGCTAGGTCAGACAAATGACGCGCTGACCTACGTGAACCGTGTACGCGAGCGGGCAGGCTTCCCAGCCAATAGCCTCACCGCTAGCACGCTAAACATCGCCCGCCTGCAAAACGAGCGCCGGGTGGAGCTAGCTTTCGAAGACCACCGCGTGTGGGATTTGAAGCGCTGGCGTATCGCCCACCAAGTGTGGGATGGCAATGCTAACAATTACAACGCTGTCGCCTATGTGCTATTCCCCTACCGTATAGTGCGCCCCGGCAGCCCTCTCGACGGCAAGTACGTGTTTGATCGGAAAGTGGCACCACGCTTCCGCACGCCGCGCAACTTCCAGGTGCTCAATTACTACTCGTTCATCGATCAATCGGTCATCAACAACAACCCCAAGATTGTTCGCAATCCTTTCCAATAAGGTCTTTTCATGAAAGCACTATTCAACCTTCTTCTGGTCGGCGCCTTCTTGTTGACCGGTTGTGAACTCGACAACGTAGACCCACCCAGCTCCACACTCAGCGGCCGAGTAATTTACCAAGATCAGCCCGTGGGTGTGCGCAACAATGGCGTTCAGCTGGAACTATGGCAGCGCGGCTACCAGCTGTTCACCAAAATTCCGGTGTACGTGAACCAAGATGGCTCTTACTCAGCCACCCTGTTCAATGGCAACTACAAGCTGGTGCGCCTGCGTGACAGCGGACCGTGGATGAATAACACGGATACGATTGAAGTACAGGTAAAAGGCAATACAGTAGTAGACGTGCCAGTGCAGCCTTACTACGTAGTGCGCAACGCTAGCTTTACCAAGTCGGGCAACATTATCAATGCCACGTGCCAGGTAAGCCAAGCCATGGCAGGCCGCAACATTGAGGCCGTGACCCTCTTCCTGAACACGACGCAGTTTGTAGATAACAACAACAACCTGATCGGTCAGTCTAGCAAAACGGGCACGGCTCTGAGCAATCTTTCGCAGCCACTGACTTACTCTTTCACTCTTCCAGGCAACGTGCGCAATTATTGCTACGCCCGCATTGGGGTGAAGACGCAAGGTGTGGTAGAGCTATTCTACTCACCGGTGCAGAAGATCGAGTTCTAAGCTAGAGCGAATAGCTTCTTCACTTCTAAAAAGGACGGCCAATTGGTCGTCCTTTTTTTTAGGTAACGCTTCCACTAAGTATCATTAAGCAAACGCACACTTTCTGTTATTCTGCCCGCAGGGAGAAATCGGAGGTAAATACCACAGCGGTTCTACCTAGCTTTCTTTCCGCAGTTAGAATGGCCATAGATCTAGCTTTTCTTTTCCTCGGACATGTTTCATCGGTTATCATTCTCTTCTGCAAGCCGCTCGGCGCTGTTGCTCGGCCTCACCCTTACCACCAGTCTGCTACCTAGCGTAACACAAGCGCAACGCCGCGCCAAAACGAGCAGTAACGCCGCTCCCAATGAGCGCACTTGGATGGCCGACAACGGCAACGGTACCTTCACCAATCCGCTCTTTTACGAAGAGTTTTCCGACCCTGACCTGATCCGCGTCGGCAACGACTTTTACCTCACGGGCACCACCATGCACACCATGCCGG
>Ga0325401_1003926_pt1 | contig 13835 bp, 6 predicted proteins | sample PopdelMetagenome_FD_205666 | JGI IMG/M metagenome (GOLD analysis project Ga0325401, IMG submission 205666) | Populus deltoides microbial communities from Bellville, Georgia, United States - Xylem-PdKOR-R2 | ecosystem: Host-associated > Plants > Phyllosphere > Stem > Wood/Secondary xylem | place...
CATGAAGTAAATTTAAGAACCGGATACCTTAGAATAAACAAGTCCTACTTCTTTGTCTTTACACACAACCATTAAAGTTCTGGCCATGCAATCTTATTCATGACCATCAACCACCCAACAATCTCAAAAACCAATAATAACCATTCACAAGTACTACAGTCATAAACAACTAGCAAACAATTTCTAGGACCACAAACAACCACTCACTAATTTATATAACATATAACTTCTCTTACATTTTTTTGTTATTTTTCTATTTACCATACATTATTTTCTCCAATTATATTTTACTAACTTAAGCATCGGAGTGTCCCCTATGCCCACATGGGACTTGTTTTGCATGAAAGCTTGGAAAACTAGTTCTTATATAAAGTTTTTCTCGACTTCATAGTGGCACCGCCTGTTGGAAACTAAACAAAAACTAGTTCATTCTCTTTCACCAAAAGCTATTTCAATGGCGAAACTCTAGGATATAAGAGAATAATTTATCTCACCATTATAATAACTCCCTCATATCTCCATCTACTACATCAGTGCAAGTGTTATAAAATATTGCTCTAGTCATATAAGAATAACTTCTCACTTTTCTATTCCATCAATAGAAAATACAACACACGACTCCTTCATGTACACTAAATGCATAGAGATAACTCAAACTTCATAAAAAAAAAAGCATAAAACAATATGCAAAGCTTGAATGATATTTCAACTCTATAAATAAGGCATTCTCGACATAAAAGGCACTCTTTAATAGACAATAACCATAACCATGGCTATCACCATCAAAGATTTTTTAAAATCTCACTCACATGCTCTTAATAAACAAGACACAAACACAAATAAGATCAATAAATACACGAGTTATTAAGAATGAACATCATCACTACCAAGTATAAGACTTTTCATCGTGTCATCGAGTGTTACACACTTATTTCTCTTATGACAGTGTCTCTACAAAGACTAACCTAGACAGCTACAATGGTCTTATAGATCCCATAGAGCACATACAAAATATAAGAAGCATCATAAAGCTTGTAATGCAAAAAAGTAATGTTATGTGCAAAATCTACTAATGATATTTTGTAGATATGCTCAAGTCTAGTATCACAACCTTAAGTCTAACTCTATCATTGGTCTTCATGATTTTTATGTTAAAGCTCATCTTTTATCTCATCACTAGTATTTTAATTAAAAAGAGCATGCTTAGAGTCTTTTCTATCACCCAATAAAAAGATAAAAGCATCAAAATATATCTCTAGAGATTTTGACAAGGAAATGCTAAACATGAAAGATCTTGTAACGACCTCAACATTTAAAACATGATTTAACATATTCAAGGTATAAAATAAATTATATCTATTCTTTCAACTTTCCATTTCATATTCTACATACTAATCACTACACATTTATCTTACAAAAATTTAACATAAACAAGGTATAGAAGAGTAGTAAATTAAATTCCATATATTTCTATCTATAATATAAAGGAGTAAGATTTTTCACTAATATTTCAACGAAACTAGAGAATTTAAGTTTATACAAACATTTTTAATATTAAATTTACCTGCATATCAAAAGGCTTTATCAAGATTACATTACATAAAAAGTTTATGATATTCCTAGATATAACATTAAAGACTACCATCCTAAGTAAAAATAAAATAGTATATTGCTTAGCTCATTCTTGTGAGAATATTGTAGTCAAATTAACTTACATTGTAAGAAACATTATCTAACAATTAATATATCTAATTGGAACAATATTTATTAAATTACAAACATCGTTAACTAACACTTAAATAATTTGATTAATCCATAAATATCTAACAATACTATTAATTTCTCTAATATCATTCAAATAAATTAGCCCAACACGTCATTATGGACATATATCACTCCAATGCCTCTAATCCCTTTAAGACAAATCAGTCACATAAATTCTCGATCGTCTAATAAACTAACACCTCTAGTATCTCTAAGGGTACTAGTCAATTTAAATTCTTGATCGTCAATCATATTGATGCCTCTAGTACCACTCAGGTTACTAGTCAATTTAAATTCCAGATCATCAGCAACACTAACACCTCTAGTACCACTTAGGGTACTGGTCAATTTTAAATTCCAGGTTGTCCTACAATATGTGATCATCCTGCAACACATATAATCACAAAATAATAAACAGATTTAGTACTTAATTTCATGAAATTAATTTGATAATAATAGGCAAGATCAATAACTTTTTACATCCATATCTACATTCTAACTTTTTCATTCCAAACCTTATTACTAACTTCATAAATTTTCCTTTTAAATTCATTCATATTTTTCTCTTTGATTGTCCTTACTAATGATCATCTATTAACACTCTACTATCATTAGATATTGTCAATATTTTTCAACTTTACCATTCATTTACCTCCGTCCATGACAACAAACTTAACATTCAATGACTTCCGTACAAGGAAGCAAGTTTAACACTTATTGGCTTTCATCAAAGATGGCAAACTTGTCTTTCATTGGTTTCCATCAAAGATGACAAGCTTGTCTTTTATTTCACATTTTTTTAACCATTTCCATTTTTATATGCTACCTTCATTTCTCATATATCCTCTTTATTTCCCTTTTTGAATACCATAATAAAACAATATAAATTAAAGAAACTTATAACAATAAAATAAAGAGATAAGGTGTTAAGCACCTATATGTTCCTCTAGCTGAAAATTTAACTCTTGGTGCCTTTTTTAATTTTTAAAAAGAGGGATCCTTATTAGTAATTTTAACAATTCACCACATGAATCAATATCCATGTTAATACAATTCCATATTATCAAACCTTACCAAAATCTCTAAGTAACTCATTTCTTATTAATTCAAATATTTTACACAATTCCTTTAAATCCTTGTTGATTTATAATTTAATAATACTAACTAATTTCACCATTTAAGTAGAAATCTTTTCAATTGTATACAAATATTTCATGTTCTTTTCAACTTTAACCTAACTTTCATTTATTGAATCTTACTTTCATATAGAAGATATTTGAACTATTTATGTTATTTAATATTTTGATCCATTTCCAAGTTTCATCATCGTACATATTAACAATTTGATTAGTATGAACAACACTAATAAAACTCCAAGCTTTCCATATACAAACATTAACATCATATCACAATAAAATAACAATTCATACCCACATTTAATTCCTTAGTATTTACATACATTACTTTCATTAAATCTTACATTAAACCAACATGAGTTCAACCCTAAGATTACTATTACATTTAAAACTTTTTTATTTATCTAATTTCATATAACATCACAAATATTTATCTTAAAATCTAAATCTTTCCAAATTCAAAAGTTTACAACTTCTACTTAACTCTAAAACATTTATTTTTAGTAACATATACAAACTCCCAGCACATAACCCTTACTAAACACAATTTTCTCATGCAATTTTATCAATTTATCAAAAATCTCACATCACTTTAATCAAATAAACCATCCCTTAAAATTTTCTCCTATGACTGGCCCTAAGAGCCCTTCATCAGTTCATCTACCTATGATTTACTTGGTTTACACTAATAAAGAATCATCATACACTATTTAAACAAAATCACAAACAATTTCATATTTTCTCCAATTCTTCTTAAAAACCCTAAAAGACAACTTAAGGATTTCTCCCCATCTCATAATCAAACTTAAGATAACATGAGTTATATAGTTTAAGACATCTTACCCAAAGGTTTTGAACCCAAAATCACTTTCTTTACAACTTCCACTTCTAATTCTCCCTTATCCTCCATAATCATTTGTTTCTCTCACTAAAACTCAACTTGTTCTCTCTTTAAATCCTTTTAATCTTTAGATTTTTAGTGTTTTTTTAATATATCCTCAACCAACCCAAGACCTTTAATTTTGGAAAAATTAGAGTAGAAAATGCAAGAAAAAATGATGGATCCTTCTTTTTCTTCCTTATGTCTGACAGCTGGTTATAAAATGAGGGGATGAACCTTTCAATTTATTTACAATTTTTCCATTAACGAGTCCATAAATATATATTTTTTATGCATTTCCTCTCAGCTATTGGTAATTTCGTACAACCCTCCTGAACTCTAGTTTTTCTAAAGTTTAATCTAAGGTAGAACAATATGTCGGGAGACTACTTAAAAATTTTCAGCCTGATCCAACAATTGGATTAAGAGTTATGTCTGATAGTGTAAAATTAGACAATAAAAAATGTTTTTACTCAAAAATCCAAATTTGCATATTTTTTTATTTATTTAAATCGTCAAGATTTTCAAACTAATTTATTAGAGACTTTCATCCCTATTTATCCTTCATAAAAACTCCATTTCAATTAATAGCATCTTTATTTTATTTTTATTTATTTCTTATAATAAAAGTTTACCGTAATTGATAGAACTCACACATTTTTATTTTGTATCGAAGAGTTTGTATTTATTTTGTTCGATTAATACATATTTGAATTGATTTAAAAGCTTTTTAATAATTTCTTAAAATTTCAATCTAGGGGCTTACAAAGAGTATTTTTAATTTTTGCATTGGTAAATATAAATATTCCTAATTCTGACATAAATAAATATTAAGATGATATTCTCAATTTTAGCATTGGTGGATATCAATCCAAGTCGATATTCCTGGCTCTAGCGCAAGAAAATAAAAAAATAAATTGAAAATATTTTTTTCATGAAAATTGTTATTATTTTTTATTGTTCAAGGTGGCTTGTTATGATTCCATTTACCTTATATAAGAATAACAAATATCTTTTATTTTTAAAAAACAAGGTTAATGGTTTTATTATTTTGAAAATCTAGGTATATCCGTCGAATGGTCTTAACAAACTTGTTATTAAATCCAAATAGGCATATAAAGAATTTTTGTGATTTCTTCATTCATTTTTTTTTTGTGTGTGAAAATGCTAAAACAAAATACTTCTTCTTTTTCTTCTTTTTTACTTTGTTACTTTGTAAAACAGCTAGAAAAAGGCATAAATAGATGCAAATGCATTTTTTTGGTGATTTTTTTTAGGACTTGGCCATGCATTAATTTTATTAAAAAAAAAAACCTTGATGAACACTAATTTTATTTTGAAGGAAAAGGAATTTTGCCGACCCACAAATAAATTAATTGCAACGATTGAAAGACGACCATCTGCACAAACCTCAAGGATTGGCCCGCCCTCTGCTCAAATAAACAGATAAAACGTGGATTGAAGCATACCATGCAAAGAACGAAAATTATGACAGCAGCATGAAGCACTCAGCAAATTAATGAGACAGTGAAAATAATTGAGGCTGTATTTTCACATGACAAGAATCAAAAACAAAAGAACAAAAATCACCATCACTCAGATAGGACCACACCACCTACCTGTTCCTGCCCTAACATCGTTAAATGGCGTTTACCAGGTCTTGAAAATCAGCATACAGCACCCCTGAAAAAAAAAAAAAAACTTGAGCATTTTAGGGTGTAGGTGAGTATTATATTAGTTGTTTTTTAAAAAAATTTTATTTAAAAATATATTAAAATAATTTTTTTTAATTTTTAAAAAATTATTGTTGATATCAATACAATATGAAAATATTAAAAAATATTATTTAAAATAAAAAACAAAAGAAACGAAAATCACCATCACTCAAATAGGACCACACCACCTACTTGTTCCTGCCCTAACATTGTTAAATGGCGTTTACCAGGTCTTGAATATCAGCACACAGCACCCCAAAAAAAAAGAAACAACTCAAGCACTTTAGGGTGTATGCGAGTAAGAAATTAATTATTTTCTAAAGTTATTTTTATTTGGGAATATATTAAAATAATTTTTTAGTTTTTTAAAAATTATTTTTGATACCAATATATCAAACAATGTGAAAATATTAATTTAAAAAAATTAAAACAATATTTTTTAAAAAAAATACTTTAAACTACAGAAACATACCAACTCCATGTAAGAAAAAGAAAAGGAAAGAATTACTTTTACTTTACAAGCAAAGTCATGCACCTAACAGCTATTCATCCCTTTTGATCCAAGATTCTTCTTATTACCGGAAAGTTTAAAGCTTTCTCCCCATGCTAACATACAAAACAAAACAGTGAACCCTTACACCAACATGGTCTCAGCATAAAAGTCTAAACATGGTCCCAAAAAAAACACGATCAAAGGTTGATAACATAAAGATTGAACTTTGGAGCAGTGAATAAACTTAACATGAAAAGGAAAGGTAGAAACTTTACCTGTCAAGGTAGTTTCTTTTTCTGTTCAGATGAGAAAATAAGGCCCCCGATGTACATTCCATTGTGAAATTAACCAATGTTAGAGCAAGTGAGCAAACGGGAGAGGCTTGCAGTCTTGAAGTTAGAAGCATCGATTGGCCCAGCTAGCAGCGTCTCCTCCTCGAAAGTTTTCTTGGATTCTTGAGGGATGGTTCGGGGGGTGGAGGTTGGCAGTGGTGCTGGCTGTTGTTTTTTTTTTTTACAGTGGAGAGATGAGGCATGTATTGCTATGACCAAATGCTTTTTTTTTTTTTTTTTTGTAGTAAAGGTTTTCGTGTGGTTTTATTTGGAAGTGATGGAAGACTCTATCGCTTATAAGATGGTTTAGTGGATGTTTGAAATTGTAAAAATGGTTATTTTTTAAAATATTTTTTGTTTGGAAATATATCAAAACAATATATATTTTTTAAAAAAATTATTTTTAACATCAGTACATCAAAATGATCTGAAAATACCAAAAAATATTAATTTGAAACAAAGAAAAAAATTAAAAATTTTCAATTTTTTTCAAAAACGTTTTTGAAATACAAAAACAAGCATACTCTTGAATTTAAACCTTTTGACATTGTCTCAGGGATAAAAGCCTTTAATTGAAGATAATAACAAAGATTTTAATGCAGAGGATACTAGAAGTCCTGCCAATTTTTTACTATAGAGGATGGGTATTTGTTGTGTCAATGGAGCATTTCAAGGGCAAAGAAAACATATCACATCTATGAGATTTGAAAGAGTTAATCTAGGTTATGATTTGGGAAAGATTTGGTGCATCTTGGTTAGAAAATTGAGTCGAACCAAAGCGACTAACATGGCTACTCGGGTAGTTGTTTTATTGGTTCAAGACATGATAAATCAATGAGGAAAACAATAAATAATATTAGATAACAAGTCATCCGATCTCTCTTTTTTTTAAAACATATTGAAACGATATTGTTTCTCTTCAATACACACAACTTTGCCCTAAAACACACCGTTTCATCAATGTTGTTTCTTTAACCTATGTTGATTAGGGTTTTAACCTTTTCCAAGTTAATTTTGGTCATTGTTTTCTTGTAATCTCACAATCACAACTCTAATTGGTTCCAATATTCGGAAATCTTTTCAATTATGCCTTTGGCCTTTTTTAATTGAGCCCTCAGACTTTACTTCTTTTTATAGTATGGTTCTTAGTCTTGAAGTTCTTTAAATTTGCCCTAAATTAACTTCTAAACTTTGATATTTCTTCAATTAAGTCCTTGATTACTTTATTTAGATTAGTCTAAAGTTCAATTAAGTCTTTATACTTGTTCATTCTTCTAAATTTGATTAAATTAACTTCCAAACTTTATTTATCTTTCATTTTAGCCCTTGATTAAGCCAATTAAGTCTTTCCAAAGTTCAATTAGGTCTTTTGTTAATTTTTGCAATTTTGCCTTCATCTTTAACTTTCTTCTTAATTAAGCATTCATTTATCAAAATTGGACTGTCAAACCTTGCAACTTTGTCCATGTTAGTTCTCAAAACCTCTAATTTATATAGCCTTAACCACATTTTCAGTTTATTTTCTAAAAATTTTTCAGCAAGACCCTAAATCATCCATCCATATAACATTTTGACTAGTTGTGAATTAAATGCATGTCTGATTACAATTCAAAGTGTTATTTTTTTAATATTGTTACTTTTTCTTTTTTTTTTGTTTCTTTTTTTTTCTTTTTCTCTCTCTATTTTTTGAAAGAAAAATATTTTCTACATGAAAAATAAGAAATTTTAGGGAACCTAAAATTAGGTTATGATAATTGTCTTTTTTTTTTTGCAATATTTATGGTGCAAAAGCATTGAATTTTATTTTTTTTGCTTTGTGTAGTAAATTTGTAAAGAAAAATAAAACACTAAAGTGATTTTTTTTTTTTTTACCTTGTAAAACTTCAAGGGTGGCCGGAAATGTAATTAATGAAGTAAGTTTGATAAATTATGCAATAGCTCAAGGCCGAATTGCATATTAATTCTTATAATGACTTTTTTTATCAAAATATTTGTCGTGACACTAATGTATCGTTATGGATATATCTTACCAATATATCATAAACACTTAAATCAACCATTAAACATAATAAAATTAAAATTTCTAATTATGAATATGTGTGGTTAATATAATCTCATCATAATAATGCTCATCTAACTGTAAAATGCAACTAATGAGCTCCAGCTAAACTAGCGTTAACATCCCATCTTCTATTAAAAAAATCAATCTCCAGTTCTAGCCTCTTTTTTATATATAAAAAATTATTAAATGCAGAAGAAATTTTATAAATTCAAGTGTTGATTGTTACAGAACCTTCCTTTTATCAATGGAAAAATATAATTACATTACCCAGCCATTTCCATGCATTGTTCGCTAAGCTTAGAATTCATGATGTGGCTGAAAAAAAAAATTTTATTTAAAAATTCATTTTTAATTTATTTTTTACCCAAAATATTTTGGAAACAACTTAAAAACCTTGTTAAACTAATCCATGGCCTCTAAAAACATAAAAAATAATCCAAGACCCGAAATCAACCCTAAACTTAAAAATCTTCTCAATTCCAAATCTGTTTTTTAAGTATTTTTCAAAGTAAAAAAAAACACTTAATTGTAACTCTCTTCGTCATATAGAACCATCTGACACAAAGAATGACCATTTTTATGGTTAAAATCGTCACCAAGGATAACTTTCTCTCTCTACACTGGAATCTGACGACTCTCTCTCCTTCAACCAAATAAGAATTTAAAAATAACAAAAATAAAGTTCAATATCAAAATTGAATTTTTAAAAATTACAGGGACCAATAACATAATATCTCAAAAGGATGAGGGACAAAAAAGAACTTCCTTAAAAAATTTCAAACACACCCTCTATTCTACCCGTCTTTTTCATTTTAGTCTTCTATCTTTCAATTCAACTTTTTCTCTTTAAAAAATATGTAATCGGAGGTTAATTTTGGTTCAAAAGAGCTAAATCACAAAAAATAAAAATTTGATAACTAAATTGAAAATTAAAAAAAAAACATTGTTTTAATCCACAGAGTTATGTGGAAGAGTGAATAATAACCGAAAAAAACTAATATCTTTTCATATATTGTATAATCTAATAATATCTCTTCTCTCCTCTCTTTTTTCTTTTTTTAATTAAAAAGAAAATATAACATCGCAACATATTGCATTGAATTTAAGATTAAAAAAAAACACAATAGTATATATAAAAATTGCTTGTTATTTTATCAATAATTATTAATACATATGTATAGGCATGTAAACCTAATAGCTTTCATGCGCATGTATATTTTTATTATCATGTAATTAAATGAAAAAATAATTTCAAAAAGTAAAATTGTTAGAACCAATTGAGTTATATATTTGGTGGGTTAATCTAAGTTGATTTAAGATGTTATTGTCTGAATATTTAAAAAATATATTGTTAAAATACAATCACCTTGACTTTTTTAAAAATTTAAAATCGGGTTTTTACTAGGTCAATCACGTCGCATTTTAACTCTGACTTGGTTTAGTTTAAAACTCAGGTCAGGAAATGACCCAGCCCAAAAAATCTTCAATTTTATTTGAAATTAATTAAAACATTAATAGCATCCGCAAATATTTTTTTGCAATCAAAACTAACTTTTAATCTGACTCACAACTAAGCGCATGTAAAATAATTTTAGATTTTAATAGTAATTTTTTTTTTTGTTCCTTCATTTTTTTTCAATCCAAATTATCTTAGTTATTTTTTAATTTCAACCAAGTTTTTTTTATGCTAGAAAACATGTTAGAAACACAAACATGTTTTTTTTGTTATGTTTGAAATAATTTTAAGACAACCAGTAGCGCGGTAGTTTACACTTCAAAGATTCTTTTTCTCTCTTTTTTTTAAACAAAGTTTCTAAAAACTTTATTTTTTTTATTTAAAAAAATAAAAATAAAACTTCTCTGATCTTAACCACGATCTTTTCTTTAATTACATAAAAACAATTGTAGCAAATGTTTATAAAGCAAAAAGAATAATTATAGTATATTTTTGACATTATTATATAAAATAATTCAAAAATATATAAAAAATTAATTTAAAATAAAAAATTTAAAATTTTTAAAAACTCGGCAAAACATCCTCTTAGACCCTATTCATTTTTACATTTCAAAAATATTTTTGAAAAAATTTAAATTTTTTATTTTAAATTAATATTTTTTAATATTTTTAAATCATTTTAATACACTAATTTTATAAAAATATTTAAAAAAATAAAAAAATATTATTTTAATATATTTTTAAATAAAAAATACTTTAAAAATCACAACTATTCTTCGCTGCACCGAGCTCGACTCCTAACCTCAGCTACTCCTTTTGTTATTTCTCCCGTTCTCTTCGGCACGTGTCTGCCACGCCTACGTCGCCAAGAAAACGCCGGTCTCCTCTACTTGGGTTCCCGATCTTTCCACCAACCAAATAACATCATCCCCGAAAAAACCTTATAGTAGAAGCAGCAGCAGCCGCGATGGGGATAATCAAGAGTGGCTTCTCGTTCATGGTAGGAACTGTGTGTGGGGTTTACATTGCTCAAAACTACGATGTACCCAACATCAAGAAGCTTGCCACCACTGGACTTTTCATGGCTAAGCTCGTTGAAGAGAAATATCGCAAGCCCAAGTCTCGAAATGATGGCGATGACTAGTTAGTTACCTTCTCAACCATCCCCAGGTCTTTCGTTTTTTGTAATTCTTGAATTGATGGGTCATAATACAAAATTTGTTGAAAGAGAACGGATATAAAATAGAATTTGATGTTAAAAAGTTTACTTTAGATCATTTCGTTGAATGAATTCTAGATATTTACTTGCCCTGTTGAAAAATAGATGTATATTCGAGAATGGATTCTGATTTTCATTGGATCCTTAGTTTTTTACAAATTTTTATGTTTGATAGCTGTCTTTGTTTGTTTAGAAGGCATAAAGGGTACCGTGTGATTCAAATAATGGTCAAGCTGTTGAAGTGGAGGTTTGCTAGAGAAAAGGCTTTCAAAATTTTAGATAATTGAAAAGAAGATGCTTTTGTGGACAAATTGAATAAGTTTGTTGTTGAAGAACTTAGAGTGCTCAGTTTGAAGGGCACAATCTATGATTGTATTCTGTGGCTGGTATCTGCCCTACTTGGGCTGATTTGATTTCGCAATTCAAAATGTAGGTATTGCTAAAGCAGGTGCAGACTGACTCCTGTAAGTCACACCGTATATCAGTCTGATTTTCATTGTTAGTTTGAATTCCTTCATTACATGTAGTAAATTCTTTGGCACCACCATGCTACTGTCTCCCGTAAGTTATACAAGTAATCACTGCTAGGCAGCTGGTATCTCTAGTTGTGACAGGCACAATACCAACATTGTCGTGTCTGGTTTAAGCTCCTTTTCCTGTTCCCTTTCTCCCCAATGGATCTGGTCCATAACCATAGGTTCCTGTAACCTTTTTCCGCTGGTTTTGAGCCTAGAATTATCACCATCCCATTTCAGCTTTTTAGTCATTGAAGCTAAAGCCAAGAGTTTTCTGGTTTTAGAAAGTAGTAATCTTGGTTTCTATTCATACCACCAATATCAGCTCTGCTGGATTTAGAAAGTAGTACAATAGAACACCTGGTTTGTAGTTTACGGGGCAAGTGTCCTGGTCATGGTTCACATGGAGCAAAAGGAGGCAGTGGATGTCCAAGAACTCATGAAGAACTATTTGCATACTAACACTGACATAATGCTTTAATCCTAAGTCTTAACCCCATAAATGTATGGTCATCCAAATGCTCTGACCTTAGGCTCAAAGTAGGATGCTGTGTCTCCTGAGATGTGGATTTAAAGGTTGTTGGTCATGCTCATTGCCTTGTATGATGCATACGTTTGTGGCCTTTCAGATTAGAACTAGCATGATTCTAAGGATTTTCAGGTTGTTTGGTTTATTCTCACTATAAAATCTATATCTTATCTGGTTCTTGTGCTTATTCTTTAGTCTGAAAGTAGTTGGTGGTTCATTTCCGATGACATTTTCATTCCCAAGTGTTTGGTTGACTTAATTTGAAGCCTCCACTACATAGTTGCTGTAGATTTTGTTAAAGAAAGTGTTGCAGGGGACAAGTAGTATCTGTGCATTCTTATTTAGATTCTGCAATGCAAAGGTATCTGTAAATTCTGAACCTGCTTGAAATTACATTAGTCGAGGCTAGTAGTTTTTTACCTCGTTTTTCTTTTATTTCTTACAATTTAAATCTGTTTTCCATTTCTAAACCTCTAAACTAACAGATTCCATTTAAAACCTTCCACAAAATTTCCCAAGAAGTTTTCCTTTTGCATTTATCCAATTTGGTTTCACTCAATGTGAGGTCTTGGGGAATTTGGAAACAATTCTAGACTGATTTTTATTGTATGAAATTACTGTCTTAATGCTTGAACTTGCATATATTTGTTGCAAGCTCAAGTCTTTTGACTTGTGGTTGCTAAGCTATCAAGAAGTTCACAAATATGCAAAACCACCAAGTGTCATAGATGGGATTTAAAATGCAGTGTATGCATTGGGCATTTAAATACTTGAAGAGAGAAGATGGTTTCATGGGAACAAGTTGGTTGATGAATTTTAAGTGTATAAAGACATGGATCTATTAGCGTTCCACAAATTGTCCTATCTAAGTTGAATCGATTTGGGTTTTCAAACGGAGGTATTCTGACCAAGACAGTGTTTTGACCCCATCTCGGCCTCATCTTGGCACAAAATATGATGTTTATATAATTGTGTCTGGCCTTGGGGGTTGAAGTTTGGTATTTTTTGTCTCATTTGCCACAGGGATTGGGACTCTCAGTTATTGACAATTTTTTGTACAGTGCATGTGTTTTTGGCCTTCCCAGTTAGCATAAGCATGGTTTTAAGCGCATTGTCACAGTAAAATTCAATCTGTATCTATTCTGGTGTTTGTGATAACGAGTGAATATACTGGTTGTTCATTTTTTGGAAAATTCCATTTCTTTTATACATTTTCATACGGTAAGTTATAGTAACAGGATGCGTTAGGCAGTTGCATTTAGCATCATGTTTGGACTTCAGACATTTCCAGATCTTTTACCTTGCCTAGGTTCATTTCGCTCAATGAAGAAAATCGTAGACATCTTTTCTGTCATAGGATGGTCGTATTACAACTAGGAAAGAAAAGGGCGAGAGGAGTGTGGTAGAGCTTAAAGTACTTTGTATTCCATACATTACTTCTCTCTCTTGCTTTTTGATGTGTTGGAGACAAACAGCTAAGGTTTGGAAATGAGCTTCTATCTATACGTGGTTTTGTTTTATTAAAAGTGGTGATCAAATTGAAGTGCTGCAATCTTAGCCATGTGAATCATGATCAGCACAACGTTGTCGTTTCTTGGAGTATGTGGGACCCCAAATACTTGGGGAACAAGTTCCTAATTATAACCATTGAAATTATAGTAATGGTATTTTAATATAGAAATGGCATCATCATAAATTTTTCCCATGTTTTTTACTTTAGTGGTGACATAACTG
>Ga0325401_1003929_pt1 | contig 13832 bp, 15 predicted proteins | sample PopdelMetagenome_FD_205666 | JGI IMG/M metagenome (GOLD analysis project Ga0325401, IMG submission 205666) | Populus deltoides microbial communities from Bellville, Georgia, United States - Xylem-PdKOR-R2 | ecosystem: Host-associated > Plants > Phyllosphere > Stem > Wood/Secondary xylem | place...
ATAATATTAATGAATGAATATAAGATGGATTCTTAAAATTGTTTGAAAAAAAGTAGTTAAATTGATGTATAAGTTAATATAAAAATGATTCTTGATCTTGGAAAAAAACAGTATCAGAAAACTCTATAAAATTGCAATAATTTAATGACTTCTAACAAGCATTTTAAATACGCGCTTTAAATTTAATCTGCAATAGAATCAACTTGGTGTAATTATTCTATTCAAAGCTATGAAATATATTTTGTTAAAGTATTTAGTTTTTTTTTGGGGGGTTTTGTTTTAAGATTTACTGCTGAGAAAACTTTACTGGTACTTTTTTATTAAATTAAATGAGGTGACATTTTGTGATTGGTGTATCATTGATTTTTTGTTTTATAATTATGATTGTATCATATAATATAATAAAATTCACGACACATTTTTTTGAGAAAAATATATACGATATATACCATGTTATTTACAGGTCAATTTTAATAAAATATTTAAGGAAGATTATCATTATTTGGTAAGCCAAGAATTTAATAAATTTACAAGAACAAGTTTATAAAGTTTATGAATTCTCAATTTAGATGACGAGTAGATTCATTTTTAGAGATTAAATTCAACAAATAATTGCAAGAAATTAAATTTTCATAAATGCATTCTGGTTAAGTATGAAAGACTCGTCATGAATAGACTTAGACTTGACTTGGTCCTGCTTACATGGTCTGAAAATGCCCATGACGGTTAAAGAATAATAATAATAAAAAAAGAAAATGTTGAAATTCGACACGTGTAGGACTAACCGGAGCACAAAAATTTTAAATTGCTGTATCCAACCACACTAGATATTTGCCTCAAAGAGACCTACCAAAAAGCTCCACATCCTCATCATATACGATACTCAACCTCCGGGATCACCCGATAAAATCACGCCACCTCATTCCCAACCTCGAGTCGCCACCGCGCTTTATAAAAACCGACTACTTTACCCACTCCAAAAGCCAACGCGTGTCCATTCTTCACCGGCAAAACCAGTCAACACAACTCGTTCACCAGTACAGCCGGTCACTCCATGCTCTTCAATTCCCGCTAGGTATATAATCAGTTCCTTCACTTCTCTGCTCTCTCTCTGATTTTCCATTTATGAATTAGCCGAAAAGGTTCTGCGTTTTGCTTTATCCAGCTTGTCGTTTCAAGGTCAGTAGCTAATTAGTCTTTTTATTTCTTTATTTTTTCTGCAGGAAAAGAAAATATTGCTTGAATTTTTTCAAATTATTTTTGTTAAGTCTTAAGATTTTTGTGATCGATCTCTTGAGCTAAAATAAACAAAGTGTTTTTGCGTTTTTTCTTTTCTTTTCTCTTTTGATCTTTTGATTTTTAATTGATAATTAAAATTAATTAAGAACTGGGTTTTAATTAAAGTAAGAATTTTTTTGAGTTCTCGATTCTGAATGTGAGTAATTAAGTGGTGGTTAAGCTTGCATAGTTGTCAATACATATAATTAGTGATTATAGGGGTTTTAAGTGATAAAGTTAGAGTCTTTTTGGGTTTTAGTTGGGTAGTGTAGTTGCTGTAGCTAAAGCTGAGAGCTAAAAAAATTAGGGTTTTTGGGGGATAATTTAGGAAATGAGGTTTTTTTGAGTTGTGATTAAAGGGGGGTTGATTAAAAGATAATTAAATTTGGAGTTCTTTGGATCTTAGTTAGTGTTGCAATTGTTTCTAAATTTAGCTAAAAATTAGTTTTTTTTTTCCTGCGAGGTAAGTTTGTTCTTGGAATTGTGTTGATTGAGAGTTTTAGTATTTATTGTTTTTCGTTTTTCTAGTGCTGATGTAGAGTTATATTGTTTGTTTTAGATCTCTACAAGAAATTGTTGAAAGCTGAAATCGATCACAAAAATATTGGGTTCAAATCTGGTTGGTGAAGCGTGAATTGTTGATTATATTGTGCAGTCTTTTGTGGTTTTTTTTTTTTTTTTTTGATGTGGGTTTTGGTTTTTTATGTTATTATGACTCAGGAGGTTAAGAATATTTAGTTTTGGAAAAATTGGTCAGGCCTGGCTCTGGAGAGCTACTTAGATTCTGGCCGCCAAGGGTCGGTGCCTGGTATGGCACCTTCTCGAGTGGCTGGAGGTTTAGCCCAATCTTCCTCAAGTTCAGGAATTTTCTTCCAAGGGGATGGGCAGTCCAAGGGTTTAGTTAACTCTCGCTTGAGCTCTTCGTTTGGCAACTCAACAAATTCTATTCCTGGAACTGGGCGACCCATTTTGGGTCCAGTTTCTGGGGACATGAATAATGTGGTTTTGAACAGTGTGGCAAACTCAGGACCGAGTGTTGGGGCGAGTTCTTTGGTGACAGATGCAAATTCAGCACTTTCTGGAGGTCCTCATTTGCAGAGAAGTGCAAGCATTAATACAGAGTCATATATGCGATTGCCAGCGTCACCTATGTCCTTTTCATCCAATAACATAAGCATTTCAGGCTCTTCAGTTGTTGATGGGTCCTCGGTGGTGCAGCAGGGCAATCATCAGGACCGAAATGTCCAGCAGGTGCTGCAAAATCAGCAGCAACAACATGGGGCTTCAAGTGCCACATCCTTGCCTACATCACAAATTGGGGGCATGTCACTCCCCTTGGGACCACGAGGTCAGGGATCCTTCCTTCAAGACCCTAATAATCTATCGCAAGTGCAAAAGAAGCCAAGATTGGATGTCAAGCAGGAAGATATTTTGCCGCAGCAGGTGTTGCAACAACTGCTGCAAAGACAGGACTCCATGCAGTTGCAAAGCCGAATTCCACAGCTACAAAACATTTTTCATCAACAGAGACTGAGGCAACAACAGCAAATTCTCCAATCCATGCCACCATTGCAGAGAGCCCAATTACAGCAGCAGCAGCAGCAGCAGCAGCAGCAGCAGATGCAGTTGAGGCAGCAAATGCAACAGCAGGCCATGCAACCAGCATCTTCCCTGAAGCGTCCCTTTGATGGGGGTATCTGTGCTCGTCGGTTGATGCAATATCTATATCATCAACGACAACGCCTTGCAGTAAGTTCTTGCTTTTGTTTGATAACTTTGTAGCATGTATCTTTTTTTTTGGTGTTGCTAATTTGCGTGGCATTTTTTTCATACTTATTCTTGTTTTCCTAGGTAAATATGTATGCTCATATATTTATGGCCCGATATATAAATTAATTTTAATTAAGTGGTTCCTGAAGCATAAATGAGTTTTTAATCTTGTAATGTACTTCTATTATTTTAACAGGAGAACACTATTGCATATTGGCGGAAATTTGTGGCAGAGTACTATTCTCCACGTGCAAAGAAAAGGTGGTGCTTGTCATTATATGACAATGTTGGGCATCATGCGCTCGGTGTTTTCCCCCAGGCATCTATGGTTAGGATTTTTTTTTTACAGTTCTTCTATTTGGTTTTTACCTAATAAGTCATTGGGCTTCATACTGATATAAGTGCATGGATTCCTTTTATTTTTTCTGATGTTGCATGTGTTAGTTTTTCCATTTCTTCATGGTCAAATGTTGGTTGAAAGCAAATGCAAAATATAGCAGCTTCAGTAATCACTTGTTTCTTTATGGACATTATGTTGACATAACCTGCATATAATAGTCCTTTTGTTTCTTTTATCTTATTTTTCAGGAGGTGTGGCAGTGTGACATTTGCGGCTCTAAGTCTGGAAGAGGTTTTGGTAAGGGAATTTAGATGCTTTGTAGTAATGGCTGTTGTTCCTCAACAAGATCATTCCCATACTGTAATTCTTGAAACGTGTTAACATAAAGAATGACATTGAAAACCAGTGACTTGATTTTAGTAGGAATTGCATGTTAGAGAATAATCTAGCACCTTAAGTTTATGGAATCCTTTTACTTTGTGCAAGAATTTTTTGTAATTTGAGTATGTTGTGTAAACTTGCTGTCAAACTCTGTCCACTCTTTGAGTTGATCAAACACAATTTTATGAAAGTCAATGCAATATGCATAGGTAAATAGAAGACAAAAAAAGCGTGATCTCAACCTCAATTTTCTTTTGGGGAACTATTGCTCTTCTATTGGAGTGTTAATGCAAAAAGATTGAATAATCTTGCATCTTGACTTACATTTTTTTTTTCACATACAAATTGAGAATTCATATTCCCATTGGCCATCAAGTACTTGTGTTGACATGAAATGATACGATTCAGGCCTGGGTTCCAAATCTGGATCTCTGGGGGTGAAGAATTGGAACATGGCAAGACTGATACAATTTTGACACTTAACAATTGTTTCTGGTCTAATACTTTACATGTCCACCTTTTATCCCTTATTTTTATCTAGGTGTTTTCTCTTGGTATGTTCTTTTGTGCACTTGTATATTATCTATACAATCTGCTGTGAGGGAACATAATATATCATTCGTGAAAAGGAATGGAACATATCTGGGTGGTTCCATTTTCTGGATCTTTATTTTCCTTGGTTCTGGATAAGCCCACAGTTTTAAATTCTCACTGGTCTGTTTTAAGTTGACTTGTTTCAGAGCTTTTATGGCGGTTTGTTGTGCTATCTTCTAGCCACCTTTTTTTAGGTCATTAAATTCAAATATGTAGATTTTGGTTGATGAAAAAAGTATAAACATCATCAAAGAGCCATCTGCAGCTTGTTAGCTACAAAACAAAGAGAAAAAAAAGAAGCTAAAATGTATGTTTTGGTTCTATTCAACAGATGTTCTTGATTGTAATGTTAACATGATAACATATTGATTCCATATTTTTTGTTAGCCATAAAAATACTCCTTTGGCCACTATCCAGATTCTGTTCAACACTCAACTTAGACATTACTGCTATAAATCAAGCATCCTTATGATTCATTTATTCTGGAGATATAACTGCGCATGTTATTGGGTATGTTTTGCAGAGGCAACTTTCGAAGTACTCCCTAGACTTAATGAAATCAAGTTTGGAAGTGGTGTCATTGATGAGCTTTTGTTTTTGGACATGCCACGTGAACTTAGATTGTCTTCTGGAATAATGATGCTGGAGTATGCAAAAGCAGTTCAAGAGAGTGTATATGAGCAACTTCGTGTTGTTCGTGAGGGTCAGCTTCGTGTTATATTCACCCAGGACTTAAAGGTCAATACGATAACTGTTTCTTATACAAGTATTGACAATTTCTAAATTTCCTAATAACATGCCAGTACTTCTATTCATTTTAGATACTGTCTTGGGAATTTTGTGTACGTCGTCATGAAGAACTTCTTCCACGGAGGGTGGTTGCACCACAGGTATTCTGTTTGAAACATCATGTTCATTAAAAGTTCCACTAGTTCTTTGTTTTCGTGGAGGAATGCTTCCTAGAGATGAATACATCATTGTTACCCTGCCAGAGAAAAGCATGGGAAAACGAATAGAAAAATAGAGGGCACAATAATGTCTTGTCTCATAGCTTGGTTGTTAATTGGATTATGTGGCTGTGAACACTCTTAATCTGTGAAGCAATTCAAAAGATAAGTGTGGTTGATCATCTATAACAGCTATGAAGTTTTCGATAAGAATTACTGGATTCAACATCAGTTATCAGTGTGATTTGAGCCTCAGATTTTGAAGATTCTAGTTATATTTTTAACTTATAAATACCTGAACGCTTTTGCAGGTGAATCAGTTGCTACAGGTTGCACAGAAATGTCAGAGCACAATTGCTGAAAGTGGATCTGACGGGGTTTCTCAACAGGATTTGCAAACAAACAGCAATATGTAAGTAAATGAGCACTCACTTAATTCTTTCCTAATAAATTGGGTGCTGCTTATGCAATCTTTCTGGCTGAAGCTGTTTGACTGAAAACACAAGTGACTAGGTCCTCACAGATCACATCCTTGAGGCTTTATGTCCAGAAATAAAAAAAAGCATTTGTTATGTGCCTGGAGTTGTGATAGACAAGAACTTCCTACTTGCTAAGTTGTTTTGCTAACTCAGCCCTTCTGCCTCTTACGATATAATAAGTGTTCGAGGTATCTAATGTTGATCCTGCTCAAATGGAAGTTGTCGACTGAGGAATTGATTATGTCCTTGAGCATTTTGGATGAAGTCTCAAGATTTGAATCTGTATACTAGAACTTGCAGCTGTGACTGTTACCATTCTAGACCGTGGCCCTCTTGTATCTTTATGTTTTGGTGGAGCATAAAATCATGTAGCTCTCCTTGGGCATGGCATTCATAAAACACCCTGTCTCAACTCTTGAATGAGCTTTAAATGCTAAGGGTACATTATTTTGGTAGTTTCATTTACTCTGTATTTTGTATTTCAACAGAAGGCTATATCAAATATGATGTTAATATTTGGTTTGCACAGGATTGGATTATAACTACGGTTAGTTAATACTAATCCACTGTTGATTTTTTTAAGGGTTCTGACGGCTAGTCGCCAGCTTGCGAAGAGTTTAGAGTTGCAGTCGCTGAACGATTTGGGTTTTTCCAAAAGATATGTCAGGTGTCTGCAGGTATAACTTTCACTCTTTCTGGATCTGAATTTCTGTATTGATAGAAAACTTTGATCTATGTTTTATGATTTCTTTCTCCAATTTATTACAGATCTCTGAGGTTGTCAGCAGCATGAAGGATCTGATTGATTTCTGCCGGGAGCAAAAAGTTGGGCCTATTGGTAATTTCCTTTTGTGGCTGGTGTTACTATATTTATCTGTTTTTACCTATATATTATGGCTTCATTTCTGGACCTGCCATATTCTAGGAAGTTCCTTGGGAATAATATATTGTTATGCATGTCAGTTCTTTCTCAAGTTTAATATCTAGTTATAGTTCAAAAAAAATTAAAAAATGGGAGCGCTTGTCTGTTTTGGCTTCTACTTTCTTCTGTTATTATTTGTCATGGTTTGTGTTGTAATTTTCATTAGTTTCGAAGGTGTTTTCATGTGGGCATATTTATCCGCTGCTAGGAATTTCTTTTCTTTTCTTTTCTTTTTTCTTTTTCTTTTTTCATATAACATCTTCTAATGTTTGCATTTTATCAACATGAAGGTTGCACCTCCAATGATTTTTTATCAGACAGCTAAAAGTTCTGTTTCATTTTGATTTCATTTCTCTTATATTTGATCAATATATTTATTTTAGACAGCTAAAAGTTGTGGTTCATTTTTGTGCGCCTTGACTATTCTACTTTGTTTTTCTTTTGCCTGCTAATTTTTGCTACAAGAGAAAACCATTGTTTTGCACATAATGTGCATAGAGACCTGATGTGGACCATTGCCTGCAGAGGGCTTGAAAAGTTATCCTCGGCATGCGACTGCAGCTAAGCTTCAGATACAGAAAATGCAGGAAATGGAGCAGTTAGCAAGTGTTCAAGGTCTGCCAACTGATCGAAACACCCTCAACAAGCTAATGGCATTACATCCTGGAATAAACAGCCATGTGAATAGCAACCATCAAATGGTTGGTCGAGGTGCTTTAAGTGGTCCAGCACAGGCTGCTTTGGCATTAACAAACTTCCAGAATCTGCTCAGGAGGCAGAACTCAATGAATTCAAACTCCAGTTCACAACAGGAGGCTGCTTCACCATTCAATAATTCTAATCAGAGTCCATCCTCAAACTTTCAAGGAACCGCTAACTTCATACCTGGATCCATGCAGAACTTACCTGTGAGTGGCTTTTCTAGTCCACATCTACCTCCCCAACAGCCCCAGCAGATGCAGCAGCGCTCATTGAGCTCTAATAGCTTACTCCAACAGAGCATTCCACAGTCCTCCCAAGGCAACCAGGCCTTGCAACCACACATGATCCAGCTGTTGCAGGAAATGTCCAATAACAGTGGGGGAGGAGTCCAGCAACATTCCCTCTCTGGACAGAGTGGGAATGGTGGCATGACAAGGAGTGGATTGGGTTTTGGAAGCAACACTTTGGCAACACCTCCAACTGCTTCCACTGTGTCTGTAGGTGCAGGAGGACTTGCACCAAGCCGGAGCAACAGTTTTAAAGCCGCTGCGAACAGTGATTCTTCAGCAGCTGGTGGCAACAGTGGGTTTAACCAGAAAGTGCTAGATTTGCCTCCAAATCTTCATCTGCAGGACGACCTGGTTAGTGATATTGCCCATGAGTTCACTGAAAATGGTTTTTTTAACAGTGACCTTGATGATAACATGGGTTATGGTTGGAAGGCGTGACTAACAGGGTTGGACCAGTTGCTTGCTCTCAAATGAGCGAGTGTTGGCCATCTGTATTTGTACAGAATATTCAAATAGCTGCTTCCCCCCACCCTGTCTCCAGCTTTTCTAATGATGGGATTTGTTGCAACATACCAGGGACTTGTACTTCAGTAGGTAATTAGGTTTTTTCTATTTTTGTTTTTTTGGCCTTCTCCCTTTTCTTTTGAGGGTTTTTTTTTTTTTAATCAAGTCACTGCAAGTGTATTCTATTGAACAAAAAACTGGAACAGCTAATGTGATATCTAAATGAGTTCTCCATATTGTATTTAAAGCTTCTCATGAACTGAACAGCTTATCTAAATGTGGTTCGTGATGATGTTCACATACCATTTTACAATCCTGTTACATTAATTATTGATAGGGCTACAAAGATGGTGTTTTAGGCAGGGAAACATAAAGAAGAGGGGGGATTAGGGCAGCTTCGGCTTCTTGCATGAAAACCCTAGAGAAATCAACCTGCACCTAAACTAATAATGATTCTTCTATCCCGGCGCCCTTCAAGCTCTCGTCGTTTACTGGTGCTGGAACAGGAGGAATCCTGGGCCACAAACCTTTATGACTTGAGCCGCTTCCCCTGTCTAGGTGGATTGCCATAGTCTTGCTAATTGGTGCTAAATTAATCGCAGCTTGCGTCGAACTATGTTCATTACTTCTATGATTGATCTATGGAGATGTGAAGGCCTTGGAAAGTGATTGTCATTTATGGGGGAATGGCCGCTGTGTTTGTCATTTGTGACCAAAATCCATATCAATCTTATCCCATTCTATTTATTTGAGTAAACAGGTTAAATTTTTCTTGAATATAAAAAAATTATTTAAATATTGTTAATATTTTTTTTCTAACCATTTTTTTTTTAAATCTTGTGAGAGATAACTAGATGTAATCTGATTGAATTTACATATTCAAAAGCAATCCATAAAACTTATAAAGAAATAATTTGACAAAAAAAAATTTTAGATGATATTTTTTTTAATATTAAGATAATAATGTATTGGATTGACTTAAGTCAATCTGGGTTAATATGTTAAATCCGCGATCTGGATTATGAGACTATGATAATCTTTTAAAAAGCAAATCAAAATAAATTATAAAGCCTAATTCTCAATCAAACCAATGTTGAAAGATGAAATTGAAAAAAACTTAATTAAAAAAGGATTTAACAAAGCGACCCGAGTTAACTAGTCAAACCCGCGATCTAGGTCATAAAACCGAGAGAATCTCATGGAAAACAAATCAATTAAAAAAAGAACATAAAAAACAACCCATGTCAATTCGCTAAACCTATGACCCGGATTATCAGACCGAGATAACCTCATAGAAAGAAAAAAATGACCTGATTTAACCTGAGTTAACCTACCAAATCTGCGACTCTGATCATAAGATTGAGATAACCACATAGAGAGCAAATCAAAACAAATTATGAAGTTCAATTCTCAAACATCCATGTCAAACCTAATGTTGAATGATGAAATTTGTAAAAAAATTTAATTAAAAAATAACATAAAAAATAAGTTAAGTCAACCCGGGTTAACTCATTAAGCACTATTTTCGATTCATGAGACCGAGATAACCTAATAAAAAGAAAATCAAAACAAATCATGAAATCTAATTCCCAAACACAATATTAAATGATAAAATTAAAAAAAAAAACCAATTAAAAAAACCGATTCAATTGGGTTAACTCTCCAAACCTGCGACTGGGGTAATGAGACGAGGACAACCCAATAAAAAAAATCCAATATTAAGGGACAGGGGACCCATAAACCGGGTCATAAGACCGAGATAACATCTTAGAAAAAAATAAAAAAAGACCCGATTTAACCAGGGTTAACATGCCAAAACTGGTGACCTTGATCGTGAGTCCAAAATATCCCCATAGAAAGCAAATCAAAATAGACTATGAAGCCCACTTAGTGTTGAATAATAAAATTTTTAAAAAACACTCAATAAAAAATAAGATAAAAAATAATCCTTGTCTATTCGGGGTTAATCCTTTAAGTACTATTCTCGAGTCATGAGGTTAAAATAACATAATAAAAAATAAACAAAACAAATCATGAAATCTAATTTTTAATTATTCTAATATTAAATGATGAATTAAAAAAAAATTAATTAAAAAAACTTGGGTCAACCGGGTTAGTCCGTCAAACCGAGTTAACCTGCTAAACTTGCAATATATGTCATGAGAGTGTGACAATTTAATAAAAAAAATATTAAAACAAATAATTGTTTGTTAAAAAAATTGATAAAAAAAACTACTAAAATAAATAATAATATGTGAGAAAAAGTAGAATAAAACCCTTTATCTTTTAGTATACAGTTAATAATTAATGGCACGATTTCTCCACGTGTAGATGTGATGGCCACATTATTTCTCTTGATGAGTATAAAATAAAATACTCATCGCCCTTTTTTCTTCACAAAAAAGAAGTTGCAGACTGACAAACTTCTTTCCACCTTCCGTTCTCAAATCATAGGCTGAAAATCCTTCAATATTTTTTTAAAAAAGAAACACGATCGATGGAGTCTTCTAAAAGAGAGAGTAAAAGAGGGTCAGAATGATGTGTCAAATTCTTTTCAGAGGTGGAGTGGTGGGGACAAATGGCTAAGCCCTAACTCTTCTGTGGATAAGAACGGCAACATAGCATAAATGTGACGGAACAACTGTCTTCCTGCTTAGCAGTCAGTCACCACACTCGTACTCATCGCTGTCATGCCCAAATTTGAAGACACGACATGACCCAGCAGGCCTCGACTGCCCACCAAGCTCAGTGGAATCCCCTTGAAAACAACACAACTTATCAGATAAAGAAACCATATATATATATATATTTGCTCCAGAAGGTGGGTTCATGATTTTGTTGCCTCAAATTCTTTGGCCTGTGAATCTTTTCACAACAAAAGTGCAAAAGAGAGCAGCTGGTGATTAGCACGCATGGATTAAGGGGTGTGAGGTATCCCCTTAATATATCTATAGCTCAACATAGTACTGTTCTGCAATACAACCATCCTTCATGATTTTGTCACAAATTAACAAATGAAGATCAATCCAATTTACATTGCCTTGCTATAGAATATTACAATACTCGTGGACTACAAAAAAAACAACCCACCATCTTCTTTTGTTAGCTAGAGCTGTCCCCTAATATATATATATATATATATATATATATCTCGTATGTAAATCTCACCATTTCTATCTACAAGGATACAATTTGTCTAAAATTGCTTCAGCTTTTCTCTGAACTCACTAGGGCATATTAACACAGAGTCTAAGCACACGCCACCTTTCGTATGTGTGCAATCAATCTGCATCATGGAAAATCTGAGCTTCAATGGCGCAGTATTTGTGCTGTCAACAACAAAGTCACCAGCATGGTAATGCCCCCAATTTCCTTGTTGATGCAAGTAGCATTCCGATGACGCTTGCTGGCCATTCGATGTCGAAAGCTGGAATCGAACCGGCTTAATGTCCCAACCATGAACTCGATCGACGTTGCAGGTTCGTCGGCCGAGTTTTTTCGAGGTCTTGCCTAGTTGAAGCCTGAAGAATAGGCTATATGTTCCTGCTGGAAACTCAAACTCTAATTCTCCCCCGACTTCGAACCACCATATTTGTTGAAGATATGCAATTGTGTTGAATCTACATGTCGTCAAAAACATTGAGTTATACATTAGCGCGCGCTTGCATTGATGCAACTTCCATGATCCATATACAATATTCCAAATCCTCAGGGAAATCACCACAGCAACATCATACTTGTCTAATCAATCATGAACAAATTAAGATGATAGTAAAATTGTTTATGGTTAAATATTTATTAGATTGAAATCTCTTAGTGGAAGACATGTTCCATACACACAAGGCATCTACCAAGAAAAAAGAAGGACAAAAAATATTTAATTCCTCAGAGCCCACAAGACAAGCAATCCAATAATTGAATGATTGGAATAAAGTCTTCAAAAAATTTTCATCTTTTGAATTAGTATTTGCAAGTCATTGTTACTTATTGGTCACCTGTTTGCATTATTTTCTGGGAATTAATTGGCTAGAAGAATTCAAAACTCACCCATCAAGGAAAGGTCTGGTCCACTTTTTATTTCACAAATAAAAAAATAATTTTATTTTCATAGCTGAGATTTTTATCTTGAAATTAGATTTGAAAGGTTGCCGAGCCAATAGCTGATATTTTTTTAGATATTTTGCAAAAATAATAATTTTATTGAGGCCATGAAAAAGACATGGCAATAATATTTCATCGATCTTCAAGGGAAAAAAGAGATACAATTCATGAATATTCAGTAAATAAAAAGTGTACAACCAATTATGGAATGTGTGTGTGAAAATTAAGCATATTGTTTTTTTATGTGGGATTTAAACCCAAAAATCCCACAGGTTTTACTGATCATGCACCATAAATACCAAAGATAAATCTTGGAAAATCTTTTTATTTGGGGGTTTTTTCTCAAATTAAAATTAATACATCTTAATAATATAATCAAGAAATACTAATAAACCCTAACTATCCAAAATAAATAAATAAAACATTTCAACTATGTAAATTCCATCCAAATATATATGTAGCTAGCCACAAAAGGATAAGAGAAACTAATGAAAAACAAAATAAATAAATCAAATGGATATATAAGTCTCTGATCACCTGGATTCTTCAGATGAAATATGATTCCAATATCTTCGATCATCAATCCCAGTTATCCTTAACGCCTTGTAAGAAACAGCAACACAAATCTTGCCACTACTTTTATCCAACCACACTTGCTGTAGAGATTAATCACAAGAAAATTTAATTGTCATTAAAAAAGAGATATAGTACATAATTAATTAATAAACTCCTTTTGCAGTATTTCTTTTCTTACAAAATTCTTTACCTTGGCGCCATTATCAAAGCAATTAGGTCGACACAATCTTGCATAGATCTCTTTCTTGCTCAAACTCTCTGGACTTTGGCCTAAAACTTTCTCGACAAGAAACTTATAGTTTGATGGAAGCTTAGTTTCCCACACAAAATCAGCCAAAGAAGCACCATGAAAAGTCTTGTTCAACTTGGCTAGTTTGCATATCTCAGGAGGATCCAGGTACATAAAAATGGAAGAAACGCAACTTTCTGGGACATCATCAAGACTAGGTCTTGATGGAGAAGAAACCGAACCTCCCTCGTTTCCCAAGGCCAAACTAGATGACCCAGCCCCCATAAAGAAAAACAAAGAATTCAAGAAAAAGAAACAACGAGATATATATGTCCTATAATATCAAGGAATTTGAAGTGTTTAAAGGTAGAGGAGGAGGTGATAAGTTCTTTGGGAAACTGGAGGAGAGATCGAGGAAAGATCATGCGTCACCATTTTCTTCATGTGTGAGGGAGGCAATGGATTTTGGGTTTTAAGAGAGACCGAGAGAGAGATTATAGTAGTAGTAAAAGGGGAAAAGAAGAACAGTGAAATTGAAAAATCTTTTTTCTTTTTTTAAAAGAATAAAAAAGGTTGAGTAAGCAAAGGATCAGAGGCTGTAACAGGGACGTGTACATGAGTGTGCATGGAATATATATATATATATATATATATATATATATATATATATATATATATATATATATATATATATATATATATATTTGTGTGGGGTGTT
>Ga0325401_1003930_pt1 | contig 13832 bp, 11 predicted proteins | sample PopdelMetagenome_FD_205666 | JGI IMG/M metagenome (GOLD analysis project Ga0325401, IMG submission 205666) | Populus deltoides microbial communities from Bellville, Georgia, United States - Xylem-PdKOR-R2 | ecosystem: Host-associated > Plants > Phyllosphere > Stem > Wood/Secondary xylem | place...
CAGTTCCCAATTATCCCCTTTCCTATGACCAACCCTCGGTTATCAAGGATGACATCGACTCTTTTTAATCACTGACAACCAACCATATGATACCAACTCTATCAAATTCTTTTGTAACTTTTCTAGAACAACAAGAAAACTATCCAACAGACTTGGACGGCATGCAAGTTGAAGGTTTTAACACTTCCAGCAAATAGCTACTGCTTAAAAAACCTGACATTTTACAGATAGGAAGCCAGCAATCTGCTACAGATAGCCTTCCTTAGCAAACAGATTAAAAAATTGCTCTAATTTTAAACAAAACAAGCAATTAGACTCGTAAACTTGAAACTCAAATATCATAGATGGAGATGGAATCAGTTGGCAGATAGTTGGTTTAGTCATGTAGACATAGCATAGAAGCTCAGCACAACATCAATATATGCTGCACCAGGAGAACATCTAGATATGACAAGCTATCATAAGTACCTGCTTTATTCATCAATTTCCAATCTGCCCATTTCTTTACATTTCAATTAAAGAAAAACCCAGAAACACAATAAGCCAACTTCGACCTCAAAATCAAGTTTTCCCATCATTTACAAAAAAAAAAACAAAAGGACACTCAGATGAGTAAGGCAAACATCAAATGCTGACCCAGCCATGTAACCACCACCTGCAGCAATACGCTGGGCAGTCAGCAATTTGGCATAGATTAGGATCAGCCGCATTAATTGTTTCCTCATGGTCCCTTATTTAAACTTTTGATGTAATACAAAAAAAAAAAAAAAAAACTGTTCACAAAGTACCGTGCTTTGATATAGAAAAACCATGTTTTGAAGAAAAAATAAATTTTGGGTCAGTGCAATTCCATATCAAACCTTTTGATTCAATGACTGACACGATACTAAAGCTTTTGCATTGAGTAGTCCTCTTCAGTGAGTATCAAACAAAGATAGAATGCAAGCAAACAAACACTGATAAATCTTCATATTCGTTTATAGTAGAAAAAAAAAATTGGGAGTGTATAGATAAGTGAGATCCGTAAAAATCTCAAAAACCAGTGACGAGAGAGAAAAGACACTGAAGAAAAGGTAGAGGAGGCAGGCAATGGAATTAGGGTTTAATTTGAATTAGCATTGGCCGTTTTAAAAACGACGATGTGGCCTTAAGTTGCGCGTTTGTTTATATGTCGTGTAGTTATGCTTGTTATTTACTTATTTGGCCCTAGAAAGATGGGAAATCCCCAACTTAACCGGGTTAGTATCGACTCTTAAAAGGCATCCCTCATCTTTTAAATTGCTCAATCAAACCCTTGACTGCTAGTCCTTTCACACCGTTAATCCTTCCATGGTGTTCTTCGGTCGTTAACTTTAGAGTATTCTTTGGGATATACTTTTTATGTTTAAAAAAATCATAAAAAATAAGAATTAAATTTAAAAATTTTAAAAACAAATATAAAAATAAGATTAGGAACCGAAAACATAAAATTGAAAAAAGCAAGTCCCACCAATCTTGTCTTTCCTTGATTTATAATTACATATTTATTAATTAAAAATATGAAATAAAATAATTAATTATGAAAACTCAAATAATAAAAAAGAAAATTGGAAACCACAGAAAAATTGGATTTTTTTTAATCAAACACGCGAATCCGGGTTTGTGGTTTATGATATTTTGATTTTTAAGGGAGAGAGAGTTTTGGGTACGTGAATATATTATATTATTAATTTTATACCCTTATTTGATTGCATTTATTGTTAATTTATAAATTCAATAGTTCTATGCAAGGTTGTTAAAATCACATTTTAATTTGTAAAATTGTATAATTTTTTGAGTTAATATATACTTAATATATTAAATCGTTTGAAAAACTTAAAAATAGTTGAAATCGAGTGAAATCATAAAAAAACATGATTTCATCATCGTTTTAACAATTTCAATTAGGATGATATGTTTGTTTTCAAGGTTAATTTGTTTTTTAAAATATATTAAATTATTAATTTTAAATGTTATTAGCATTTAAAAAAAAATATTATTCTTAATTAAAAAATAAGTTTAAAAAATGGTCTCCATTTTGAAATAATCACGAATCTACCCTATAAATGTTTCAAGATAAAAATTATTTTTTTTTAAAAATATATTATAATAATATTTTTATATTATAACATCAAAATAATAATATAAAAAAAACACTAAATCAAGCAATGGCAAACAATATCCAAGATTATGCCCTTGTTTACAAGTACGAACCAAAAAGAAATTTACTAAAATTTAATGTTTTTATTAAAATTTATTATATTTTTATATTTTATTTAATCATTTTAATATATTAGCATAAAAAATAAATTTTAAAAATAAAAATATTATTTTAATATATTTATAAATAAAAAAATACTTCAAAAAATAATTACACAACCGTACAATCCCAATCTCCGCATTTGTGGTTGCCATTTGCTTTCTTGTATGAAGATGATAGTGTTACACGTGTTTTCATAATAGCCACTGCTGTTATCCAACAAATTTGTAAATCAACGTCTCCGCTCTCTACAGTGGCTGCAAATACTCAATAATTTACAAAGTATTAGGATACCGATACTCAACTCATGGCGGCTTCATTAATTATTCCCCGCGGAATCCTATAAATATGTGGATATACCTCTTATCTTCCTCTTGAGGCTGAGCGCTGAATTCTCAATATCCCTTCTGCTACTACAAATATCTGGTTTTAGCATGTTGAAGCTATCATTTCTCTTGACCCTTCTCTCAAGTGCAAGCTTTGGCCCCTGGCATGATGAGGCTAAGAGGAGCGGCGTTGCGATATACCCACCTGCTTGCACCCGCATAGAATGCCCGGTGTTTGATGTTCTTCAACTTGGCAATGGCTATGAAATTCGTCGCTATAACTCTTCTGTTTGGATGTCCACCTCTTCTATCCAAGATATCTCCCTTGTTGAAGCCACCAGAACTGGATTCTTAAGGTAACTTACAAGTTCTCTCTCTCTCTCTCTCATGGAGGATTGTCTTAATTATGCATCCAGAATAATTTTTCTCTCTATCAATTATACGATTAAAGAACTTTTATTTTTCAATTTAACCATTTTATTGATTACCTATATGTATTGAGAGATTTCAGATTTTAATGTCACGTGGAGCACATCATTTATTATAATGTTAAGAACATTGAAGGAAAATCACCCTTCAATTTTCTCTCTTCTAGCCAGGATCATGCGGGGAAGATGCGGATACCTAACAGCTCGGTTAATTGTATTTAACAAAATGATCTAATTGAGAAATAAAAATTCTTTTTTGTGACAATTGATAAAAAAAAAATAAAAAATTGAGTGTCTAATTGAAACTACTTTAATAGTTGGATGGTAAATTTGAGGTTTGCCCTTTAGTTAATTATCTAGTTAAATGAGAGGGTTAGGGTTATTTATTTATTTATTTATTTATTATTATTATTATTAATTACCAATTTCTTAATGCTTCCAGCCCTCTTCCGAGGCAAGTAGGTATCATATAAATCATGCTTTTGGAGCTAAATTGTTTTATTTTACTTGCAGGCTATTTGACTACATCCAAGGGAAGAATAGCTATGAAGAAAAAATAGAGATGACAGCTCCGGTGATCACTGAAGTATCACCCAGTGATGGACCCTTCTGTGAATCCTCATTCACTGTCAGCTTCTATGTCCCAAAAGAGAACCAAGCTAATCCACCTCCAGCGAAAGGCCTCCATGTTCAGAGATGGAAACCGACATATGTAGCTGTAAGGCAATTCAATGGATTTGTCACTGACTCAAATGTTGGAGAGGAAGCTGCTGCCTTGCAAGCTAGTCTTGCTGACACCATTTGGGCTGCTGCCATTGAGAAAAGCCGTCCTGATTCCACCACCGTCTATACTGTTGCACAGTACAACTCTCCATTTGAGTTTGACAACAGGGTGAATGAGATATGGATGCAATTTTACGTAGAAGATGAGCTGCTGGTAATGTAAGAGGAGATCATTGTGTTGGTCATTGTAGTGCGAGAATAGATAAACATATCCTCGTGAGAAATCCTAGGCAACAGCTACTTGTCATATTGAATAAAATTCCCTCTGTTCGTCTAGTCACATATATCTAGTTAGAAACAACAATCGTACTAATATTCAGACATAGGACTCGGGACTTGATTCCACTTTCAAGTCAGTTGATATCTGCTTGCAGCAAGCAGTTTACAATATTCAAGTTCTTCCATGAATGGCAGGAGAAATTTCCCTCGTTCTTCCATGCTTTAAGGTATGCAGTCCAGTTGAACAAGAAAAACATTTTTGAATCTGCTACGGGTTTCATGCAACAGTTTCTGTTAATTCAAGTTCTTGGTAGGATCAGTGTCTTTCATCAAGTATAGTAACGTAGTAATTTGCTCTGCAAAACCAGAATTTCCTAGGAACTATTAACAATGCCTCCTAGAAGCTCACCTTGCTTGTTTGATGATGAACATTTAAATTCAAATGATGGCAACCTAACCAAATCCTAAATAATGACAACCATGCAGTAAAACTGATGGAAAGCAGTCCCAAAACAGGAAAGAAAATTGTCAGTCATATTTCATTGCACATCAAGTTAGATTGAGAAAAATATTGACCAGGCTAACAACTGTCAGGCACAGATTCACTCTTAGCTAATATAATATGAGCCAAGCAAGTGAAAAATTAGTTTTCTATTAGGATTATAGAAAAATACTAACAAACTAAAACAAACAGGGACACTGGATATGCTGGCACTTTACAATTTTCAATAAAAACAAGAATATTCCTTTCCTAGGGACTCTAAAACAATCCACATGCCCCAATCAAAGTATTGAAAACAAAAATTTTGAGGTACAGCTTCTACCTAGCCAAGTCACTAGTCATGATTAGGGATTTACACACTATAGTCTGCAATGACCAGAAGATCAGACAAGACCATACTTTGTGATTCTCCCATTTCCTACAGACATGGTGCAGGAACTGTCCGTGAGGAATTGGGTTGATGAATCACAGACCTGTGTAGAATTCTCTCCTTTCCATGCCCTGGAGGTTGGGTTGATGAGTATGAATCCAAAACATGGCCCGTCTCCAAGATGAACCTAGTTTGTGGCCTACTATATGAAAATGTTCTACGGCAAATAGTATTCCGGTAAGATGATTCTGGAGCATACAGATCATTGAAAATTGAGGAGAATGTATCTACATTGCATGCATCAGCATAATCTACAGTACTGAAAGAGTCTCTGGTGCTCTCGGTTGTGAAAGATGCCTCGTCTGAGCTTGTAAAAATGGACCAATCACTTGAGGTAGCATCAGAGAAATCCATCACCTGTGTGATATTTTTGCTTGAACTCCTCCTTGGAATGCCATTAGCATAGCTGGCAAGGCCAGAACCATTTTCTGGTTTGAGATCCAATGAAACCTCTGGGCCAACAAAGTGGCTGCTGCATCTTCTCTGTCCTTGTCTTGAAGGTTTCTGAGTTCTTGATGTGCAGTGTCTTGAAGATACAGGAACTTGTTGCCCGATAGGTTTCTCACAAATTAGCTTTTGAGGGCGAGTACAGGACCTAAGAAACAAAAACTTGCAAGAAGTTGAGGGAAGCATGGACAAATGTAAACATTAACTAGCAGTAGAATACTAGAATTCGTGAAAAGAAGAGACCAAGTAATTGTAGTGGAATTCAACCCAAATATCTACCTCTTGTAAAATAAGATGTATGCTCCTTCCAACATCACCTGGCTCATTGATACTGGATGAACCTGTTATGAAAGCATGATCCAAATCATTGAGATCCCAGTTTGCAATATAGAATCTTATGGAAACAATTAAAACACCATAATTTTAAAATGCAGTTGATCTAGTTAAAGTTAATATCAATATGATGGGCAACCATGTGAACAAGAAAAAATGCAGGCAGAAGAGAGGGAAGGAGAGTCCACTTTCATGAATTTCATCAGCTGTGCAGGGCTGTATATAAAAATGGAAAGGAAAAAAAAAAAACCTTAAAGGGAACAGTTTTAAACCTGCGATGCAAATAACAAAAACAATTGAAGAAGATTGATTTTTGCAGACAGGCGATGAATTAGATGATAGACAAATAGCAATTCTAATTTCTTGCCACATTGGACATGCTAGATGCACAGCCAATCCAGAATATCATGTCTATAAGATGCATGTTACTCTTAAAACCATATATTGTACAGATACAAAGGAATTGAGATAGCAGCCTGACTGTGGAGTAAATATTATAAGATTGTAGTTTAAACATCTCCACTCTTCCATTTGACTGGGATCTTCTTCTACTTTCCATCAAACCCATGACCCTAATCCAAACTAAGCCCAACTCCATCATCTCAAAGTTGGGTCAGCAGATGGAACCAAGGTAGATAAGTTAACCATGAAACATGACACTGAATTATATGTTATTACCTTTTCCAGAAAAAAAATATGCAACAAAGCAAAAACATCAACCAGTTATCGTTAAAAAAATGAAAGAAAGATGGATGAACCAAATACTACAAAAATGAACTGAAATAAGGAAATGGGTGTACCTCAGTGTCATCTATCTTGAACCAGCTGCCTCGCAAATCTTTTACATATGCAACGTAATGTCCAGAAAAAGATGCATTCAGGGTATCCAAATGTACCACAACAGCATAAAGCATGTAGAGAGGAGGGACATCACCCATTCCGGTCATAAATGGGATCATATCCAGCATGTCTGGAAACGTGATACATTTGTTTATTTTCCCATATTTTCCCTCCTGGTGAAGCAAAACCAGCAATCAATGAAGCAAAATAGTCAGACAATTAAAATCATTCATTCATAAGAATAAATAATGTTGATGTGCTAGAAAGGGGATCAAAACCAACACAGTCTAGGTGGGTTGGAAACAATTAATTTTGTAAATTGCTGCCTAAAACAAATTCAGTGATCATACCAAGACTCAACCGATAAAGTAAACTTAATACCGGGGGCAGGCAACATTATAGACTTCCTGCAAGTAGATTGAACAAATAACAGAAAGAAAGCCATTATACTCAAATATGCAAGTGATACCTGGAATCTCTTCAAAACAATTGTCAGGATGTTTGGTGCCTCATGTATGCTCAACTGCTTCCTGGCTCGGACATATGCAGCACACCTTTTCATCAACATATTTTCAGAGCCGTTAAATTACTTGAGTGTTTTAACCTCCAAACCTTAAACTCTAACACATGCAATGGCAGAAAAAACACACAAAAAGAAAAGAAAGAAAAGGGTTGCCCCACCTTCCACATCTGTACATGTTTTCTCCATCCAATTCTTCAGGGGTTGTAAACTGAGTCAATGCATCTTCAAGTGACTCAACCCAACCAAATATCTCTAGAGTAAGGTCCATGATATTCTCATATCGCTCTGACTCATGATGACACCTCAGACATTTGACCTAGTAGCAGAAAATTGACCTCTTCATGATTGTTGTGTAAGATAACAGTCTTTAACTAAAATCAAAGAAACAGAAATGCACAGAAAGAAAGCAAAACATTTGCAGTGAAACGAAACGACAGTTCAAAGAACCAAATGAGCAAACACCTTTGACCTAAGAAGCCCACCAAAAGTATGCTGTATAAAAGTTGTTTCTTGCAATCTAGGATCAACCTTGTCTTCACCACCCAGTCTCTCCAAGCAAATGGATTGCATTGATGCAATCAGAAGCCTGGATGAAGAACACTCATAAATAGGAGGAACTAAATATGAAGTAAAGTGGGACTAGTATCTCCAAGATGAAATTTGGAACCAAGAGAAAAACATCAGCTAGTAAATCTTCAGAAAACCTTAAGAACTCGTGTGCATCTTCCTGACTTCCATCACCAATCTGGCAATTAATTTTACGCATATGAAGAAGGATTCTACTAGGAGATAGAGGGCCCCCACATTCTCTTAACATCATTACATGTTGCTCAAGTTCACACATGAGACACCAATCCTTCCCACAACCTAACACGCGTATGCAGATAAGAAAATTAGACATGTCCGAGCAAATTACTATTGTTCTTTTTAAATACCCACAACAGGAAAAACAAGAATAGAGGAGTACATGCTCTTGAATGTGATCTACGAAGCAAGAAGATGATCAGAGGTTTAGTGCAGGTTAAACATTGAAGGACAGCATTGGCATAGCAACTGCAAAATAGAAAAAGTGAGTAACAAAAAGGCACGGGAAAATAATCATCTTGTAGAAGTTCTTTGACATTCAGAAATAAGAGACCAGCTTGTTACAAATTTATATTACCTCGCTCCTATACTTGAATTTACAATCAAAAAAGGTAAAATAAAGTTTTGGTTGGTCTCGTCACAAGTAGATGTCAACCTTCATCAATTAAATGCAACTACCTAGCATATAAAAGTCAAAATTCAAACACATGATTTATAATACAAACAATCCCACATGTTAAAGTTGACTGCTCATAATCAGTGATCAACAGCAGTAAAATTCAAAACAGCAGCTACCCCATGTTTAAGTTTATGAACAACAGAAGCATGTGATATTGAGATTCTCTTAATTTTACTTTAGTTCACAAACACCACTGCACAATTCTTTATTCTGCATCAGTGACACATCCAGTCATACCTGTTTCCACAATTTACAAGTCCTCTGGGTGTTAAGTTAATAACTTCGCAATTGAAGATCTTCACAAATTCTTCATAAGGGAACAGCATCTGAGATGAAATGATATAATAACAAGTAGTATTCCATTATGACCTAATATACCCAGTAAAGTAACCAAAGCACACAAAGGAAGGATTAAAGTGAACTCTCAAAAGCGTAAATAGAACTGGAAACTAACCCTTGTGGTTTTGTGAATAACATTAATTTCTGCTATATCTTGTCTGGCAAGTTTTGTTGACTTCCTTAAACCCATCATCTTCATAATATCGATGCTTGTAGCCCCATTGCTTCCTGGTGCAGGGTTGGCATTGCTCATTCTTGCAACTTCTGCATCACAGATGTAAAGTTAAAAGAAGTTCAGAGAAGAATTGATATATTGGTAAATTTAATCCATTAAACCTACTTGAATCATCTGTAAGTTGCCCTTTTCCATCTATTTCAGTATATGATTGATCTCCAGAGACTTTTATCTTTGATTTTGATGATTTAGAAGATTTGTTTCCCATGGGATGCAATCCACTATTAGCCTTCACATTTTCATTCGTAACTGGTGATTCATAAGAATATTTAGGTCCTGTCATTTCACCATTAAAAGAAGCTTCCGCATTAGAGAAATCTGCATTTGTTCCATATTTTCCAGCATTCAATGAGCTTGAGGAGGCGCAGTTGCTTCTTGATTTGGACAAATTCTGATGTTGTATTGAATACTTGTGAGTCTCATCCACAGCACTAGTAATGTCTTGCCCGTTAACAAAAACATTAGAGATACTACTAGAAGAAGTTAAATTGGTGGGTCTGATTCCAGCAGTTTCTTGGGAAGAATCGAATACAGCCACTTCCTGTCTTCTTAACATTTCTTTGTTTGACTTGTTTGTGCTTCTTCTGTGTAGCATCATAGCCTCTTGAGAGGTATCAATTGCAGGACAATTAACAGCAGCAGAAGCGCCAGTGCTTGATATGAGATGGACATTATTGACTGAAGGACCAATATCCATTGTAGGCTGCTTGCTATTATACCTTAAGGAAAATAAGTCCATGCCATCATTGATTGATAACCTCTCGGGGATGGATTCATCACATGAGGTAGCCATAGGAGATGAGCATGAACTGGTAGTTTCCAACAGTTGGCACTCTTCCTTATGGGCTTGCCTCCAATGAATTATCTGGCACTTTCCAGAACTGCAGGCAGTTTTATGTTGAAAATTAACAAACTTGAAACAGGTTTGTTTAGTAGCTTATTGTTTATATCTAAGAGTAGGAGATGCACATCACATGCATTACTTTGTTTCCCCTCTTCCATGGTTGATGCTAAACAGACCATAAGAGACATGTCACTTTTGGGGGGGGGGGGGGGGGGGGTATAAAAAAAAAAAAAAGTAAAAAATGTTTAAAATTTTATTAACATGAACTGCACAAACATGCCACATGAAATGAACGACTAAAACTTGTTTCATATCTAGAACAAACCCCTGCATACATAGAGTGGAAATTTAGTCTTAAGTTTCCCATAGAATTAAATCCTATGCTTTTTAGTCTCAGGAAGGGCAACAGTTTCCCACAAGGTCAATGGGGCAGGGAGTGAACAAGTAGATTTAAAGGTTTAGGGCATGCGCAGCGAAAGAATGTTAATAAGTTGAATAAAAGATCTTAACTAGTGAAACTGGTGTGTTTATTTGCCTTTCACTTCTGAAGCCAAGGATTTATTAGACTATTAATTCATTTTCTCCAGATAGCAGACAGAAAATAAACAGATGAATATGAGGAAGAAGATCACTGCAACAAAAAAAAATGTAGCTTTGTTGGTTACTTGTAAACTCAGCTAAGCTTCAGATGAATTCTCTACATTTGGCTCTTTGTTTCAATTACTTTCATAAATTAACACATTAATAAACCTCCAAAGCTTTTTTTTTTAAAAAAAAACGCATTTGGTACTCAGCCTCACAGAACCTGGATGGTTTTAAAGCTGACATATTCAATGTGCAATGCAAAGACTTGTCCTCAATTTAGAAATCTGATGACAGACATTATTTAGACAATCCATGATCAAGATCTTCGCATTTTTAATTGCTTTCTAAAATAGCGGAGTATGTGTGTGCACATTTAAGAAAATACACATATGAAAACTATTTCCTTATTGAGTCCAGGGAAGACAGGAAAAAAGGATCGTATAGTAATACAATACAAGTCTGTAACAAACACATTTATCTAGAGGAAAAGGACAAGTGAAGTACCAATATCTAACAGACTTGCATCTGGAGCAGCGGGTTGTAGCTGGACTAAAGCATCTGGCACAAACTTGAATTCCATTCTTTGAAGTAGACATGGGAGGAATGACATGGGTGGTAGCCATCACTTCTGCTCTACAAGCTTCTTCAGCAGCCAGTTGAGCAAGCAAACTTATCCTCTCTCTCTTCTTTGCAGACTCAGTCCATTTCCCAAGCAAAATGTAAGCAACCAGAGGAAGCACAACCAAGACAAGAAACAGGACAGGTATATCAGCTTCCCTTGGTTCAAGCATGTCCCCACCAGCATATTCATATCCAGTTTCCTCCCTAAATCACTACCCACAATGTAGTCCTTTTGATCTACATAAGCTCAGCTAAATCAACATCCAAGTTCAAAAATACAAAGATCGTCCTCTTTCTTTCAACCTGCCAAGATTTTCAAGCCATAAGTCCTCTCAACTCAACATGGCATTAGAATAGGAAAGCACAATCTCCATTTTGCATTGGAGTCAAACAAAAAGAACCAAACACAGATCCATAGCAAGAGTTCAACTTCAAATTGGTGCTTTTCAAAACAGTAACTTGTCTTAAATCAGAAGAGAGGCGAGAAATCTACTTTTTCTTTCCCTTGACAAAATACCACAAAAGGGAAACATTTGCTAAAATTTGCATAAATTATTCAAAAAACAGAACCCAAATCCGATCCGTTGGTTCACAAGGTCCTTTCAAACCCTAGTTTCTGTAACTAATAAACTATAAACAGTCTCATCACACAAAATATAAACTTTCAATTAAATGAAGATTGGCATTACCCATTTCTCTCCAGACCCCCCAAAGGAAAAATAAATTTAACCCAATAATAAAACAAGGAATTGTGGAAACCCCATCTCAAATTTCACATTCCTACATATTCTATTAGGCAAAAAAAAAAAAAAAACCACCCAAAAAATCCAACATTGAAAGAACAAGAACCATAAAAACAACCTCACAAAACAATGCATGGTGTTGTTTGAGACAAATGAGCAAAGAAAATATACACATTAGTTCTTTCTGTTCTCAGATTAAAGTCCAAAATGGTTAAACCATAACGAATAAATGATAAAGAAGAGTTCACAGATACATAAAAGCATACATACCTCAAGTCATGCACCTTAAAAAGAAAAAAAAAAAAACAAGAAGAAGAGAGAAATCTTAAAGCCTACAGAGAAACAACAGTTCCACTTCCTTCTTCTTCTTCTGCAAAAAGATTCCTCCTCCTGAAATATTAAGCACACGATGCTATCCAAAACTGCACCAAATTCTCTAACTTCACACTTTCTTTGTACTCTCTCTTATTCACTTTTTAAAGGGTTTCTTCCATATCCTGCCACTCACTCACAAAATACATCCGCGAGATGCTTTTCGAAGACGTGGCCGATGCCCATTTAGCAGCCTCACATAGGGATGCTGAGAGGACAGTCTGATCGAGTAGAAACCGTCGGATGTGTTGAATTTTGGGGTGTACTTTAGGTCTTAATAAAAGAGGGCGGGACCCAGCAGGATGTTGCTCCCAATAATTTTAACAGGAAGCCACGTGTACGGGAGGGATCAAGCGTGAAGGATAAATGTTGTGTTGGGCAGACAGGAATTTTTGAATTCAGATGATAGATAATAAAGAAAGAACAAAAAGAAAAGGTCTTGAGGGAGGAGCAGTGGTAGTACTATTCCAGTGTGTAATGTATAAAGTGAAAGAAAGACAGGAGGAGGAGGAAGAGGAGGAGGAGGAGGAGGAGGAGTAAATACTAATAATTATTAAGTCTTGACCAGTGACGTACTTGGTGTGTTATGGGAAGAAGATGGATAGAGCTCGTCAAGGGAATGTGATCTGCAGCCACCTGATTCTCTACTCCACGACTACACTCCTCCTCCTTTAAACAGCCTTGATCAAGAGTAGTATGGAATTTCTTAATGTTAGTTTTTAAATTGTTTTTCTACTTAAAAATATATAAAAATAATTTTTTTTATATTTATTTCAAATTTATTTCAAGTAAACTCGTATATTAAAATAATTTAAAAATATAAATAATATAAATCTAACTAAAAAAAATCAATTTCCTGAAAAACACGTTCACAAACAAGAAGTGCTTTTACTTTATTTTATGTTTTAAAAGTATTTTTTAAAAAAAATAAAATTTTTAATTTTTTTTTGCTTCAAATCAATAGTTTTTATATTTTCAGATCATTTTGATGTGGTGATATCAAAAATAATTTTACAAAATAAAAAATATTATTATTTTTATTTATTTTCAAGCAAAAAACACTTTAAAAAATAATTACTACCACACTCTCAAACATCCTATTTTAAATCAAATCATAAGATGAACCCGAAGATAGATATGTAGACATCAAGGGATAAAATAGACGGAAATGGAAGACAAGCCAGCATGGATCTTAAGCAATTTGATCAGATTCAGTATTAAAATACTATGATGATCATGTCAACCAAAATGAACTCTTATCACTCTTCTTTAATATATTATTTTCAGATTGGATTTCGGATTCTCAAGAATGACGTGGGATTCATGCATGTAATCTTTCATTAGGGTTGCAGTAATGGAGTACTGTTCGCCAGCGGGAAGGGGAGACAGACAGCAGCCTAGGATCCATCTTCACCTTTTGTCCACTTATAAATACTATAAAAAATACGGGGGGAGCTTATGCCCTTACCAAATCCTGCCCAACCAACCTTACAAAAGCTATGAATCAATTTGTTTGCTATTTTTGGTTCTAAAACAATAAAAAAACAGAGAGAGCAGTTTGCCATTTTTGCTGCATCAGACTGCGCGCGGTTCACTCACTGCTGTCTGGTGAAGATTCTACTAAGGTGACTTTTCATGGTTTCTTCCACCCCAGATAAATCCCTGAACAGCGGGTGTGGAAAGCTTCACTTTAATCACCAATGGCATCTGCACGCACCAT
>Ga0325401_1003931_pt1 | contig 13830 bp, 8 predicted proteins | sample PopdelMetagenome_FD_205666 | JGI IMG/M metagenome (GOLD analysis project Ga0325401, IMG submission 205666) | Populus deltoides microbial communities from Bellville, Georgia, United States - Xylem-PdKOR-R2 | ecosystem: Host-associated > Plants > Phyllosphere > Stem > Wood/Secondary xylem | place...
TTTTTTTATTTTTTATTTTTTATAATATTTTTCCTATCTTATTTAACCTTGCATGTTCGCGATTATAGACACCACTAAACATCAATTTTACAAAACCAATTTATAATAGTTGACTGAGAAGAAGAATCACCTAATAAAGGAAATCGTGCTCCAACCTTTTTTTTTTTTTTAATGTTTTTTATAAGATTGTTTGGTGGGGGAAATCTAAAATATCTCCATTCCTTTTGAAAAAGGTTAGGAAATAAATTTACTTATGCTCCATCGTTCCCAAACAGTGAAAATTAACAGTGCTTTGTTGACGTCTCATTCAAATAATAGAAAACACAACTTATTTATTTTTTCCTGTTCCTTCATTCCCTCAACAATCAGTCCTTTACTTTTTCCTTTGTAACATTCAGAGCTATAGAAGCAAGTTCTTTAATATTGAGGACAGGTAGAGACAGAAGAAACCAGATTTCAGTAACCAAAGGTTAGCCATACATGGAAATCACGTTTACATATCATCAAAAGTACAATCTGTGGAATTCTCTGTTGAGAAACAAGTCAAAAGTTGCGTTACATATACACCAATTTGCAACATTCATTAATATATATATATTTATATATATCACCAAGGAGAGTAGGAGACTCAGAACTCCCTGTCTGGGAACAGAATAGGAGCAACCAGAGACCAGATGTAGAGACCTGCAGTTGCCCACCCAGTCAAAATACGAACCCATACAGAGGGCCACCCCACATCTACCAGCTTTCCACTCTCCCCAACCGAGGTTGACCATCCAGTCAAAAGCATTGCAGAGTACATACTCGCAAGAGAGAAGATGATGTGGAAGAAGGAATAAGAATATGTGACTGGCTTAGCCTTCTCCTTTTCTTCTTTCTCACTTGGCTTGTTGTCCAGTGGAAGCAAAGGTTTGTCAGCACCTAACCCAGAAGCCAAATGTCAGATTCCAAGCAAAAATTGTCATATCAGTGGGATAAGGGAAGTGATAACAAAGTCTCATGAAAGCACATTTAACATACGGTCCTAACCAAGAGAAAAAAAAACATGTGCAGAAAAGTAGGCATTCTCAATTACCTCATATCAGCAACGGACATAATAGATTAAGTTTTGGAAACTTTCAGGTGTAGAAAATTTTTTATTCAAAAGATTTCTGAACAGATTCTTGAGATATCATATGGACACTACATATCAAAAGTCTGAAATATTTGCTAAAGATTTACCAGCGCGGGGTGAACTTGGTGGGGAGAGCAGGGTGGTAGAGGATCCAGCACGGACAGCAGAATAGACTACAGATAGAACAGTTGTAAGCAGACCAATGGTAAGAGTACTGGTAGAAACAGCTTTTGAATGCCTGTGAAGACCATTGCACTCATATTCCCTTGGTTCGCTGGAAAGTCCGCTATAGCATAGGTACATGCAATACAAGGATATAACTGAAGCAGGCAAAACACTTCCATTTACCTGTGTTCCAAGAAAGTGACAGCCTATGAGATGACAAACCAAGAGTTCTATTACCAGGAAAGAAGCAAGTGAAGCTATGCACTCTAGGCATCAATCAAAACTAACATAACAAACAATAATTTGAAATTATCAGACATGCAAATAGAACAACTATAGGAAATCCTCATGGGAGAACTCAAAACAGGATTTTCTTTGACAAAGAACACATAACATGAGCATGACACAGCAGTTTCTTTATACCTGCAGACCATGAGGAATTCAATTGCATCTGGGAAATCAATATAAGTTCCAACATTTACATTATCATTCGTGGAAAACATAAAGTCTCTCGATACAGAGACAATATTAGATACATCTTGCATTTACATATGCAAAGAGTTCAGTACTCCAAAGTTTATTAACACATTGAAGAGAGCCTTTTTATGAAATAAAAATGGACTGGCCACTAAAACATCCTATAACCATAATAGGTTAATGTAACTTACAACTACTAAAAGCTTAAAATCTCATGACATTGGTCATAGGACCAGTGGTCTAATTGATCAAGCTCAATCCTGCTCTCATTTTTGTATCATTCCTGGACCAATTACGTTGTTGTTGTTGTTGCAACTGCAATTCTTGATGTTTTGGATGAGAGATGATTAGCCATTTTTTTTTGATAATTGCATAACCAAAAGTATTATTCTCCTTATGAACCAATTTTGAAGGGTTACCCTGTTCAAACTACATTAGAATACAACATATATAAACAAAACAATTGTGGCATCAATCACATCCCTCTTACAATGTATCAGTTTCACCAACATCTGTGACAAGGTAAAATGAATCGTCATAATGGTTGGATTTATTGGAAGTTGGAACACAAAAAGAATTAAACTTACTGCAGGGTGTAGTGCAATGATAGCAAAAACAAACGCGAAGATCAGGGTCATAACAATAAAGAAAGTGTTTAATCCACAGTCCTGTCCAGATGCAGTGAACCAATGAAAGAGAAGTCCTGAGAAGGCAAATGTTCCCACATAACAGACAAACGACACAGCAAATAAAGCGGCGTACCTATATAAATAAAATTGCAAAATAGAATTGGTTAATCTGGTTGTGGAATGGAAACAAGAAGACAACTAAGAGAAAAGAAAGAAAAAGCGAAACTAACCAGAACTGTTCATCATATCCAACCCATTTGTCATTCCATCCATGAACGAAATCCAACAAAAGCACAACTTGAACAAGAAGAAACAATCCAGAGCCAAATTTGGAAATTGACTCTGCAAATAAAAAATTCAACTTGTCAGTTTGTCAGACAAAAAAATGTTGGACAGGAAAAGAAAGACACAGGAACATCAAAAGCAGACAATCAATCTGCCATAGCATGTCATCAGTTAGCACAAGTTAAGAATTTCAGATTAGGCATCGCCTTAGCAAACATCATATCAATAATGCAAATTAATATCTATCAATGACCCTAAACAGAATCTGGTAAGTAATATGAACCACCTAACAGACACAATATAGGATATTCAAGTCCTAAAATAAGTTCATTTCTGTCACTCCTACTCAAATTGGCTAATACTTTTTTCCTCAAAGTAGTAGGTCGTTGACCTGCAAATATATCACCCTTTATGTGAGTACGTAAACAGAAACCTTTTTGCCATTGACATTCAGTATACTTAAGTCTTGACAAGTCCTCGCCAAATTGCATAGCAAACCGAAAAACAAATACTCTTGACAAATGACAAGCCAACAGACTTTGAAACAACAAAGCTACGAAACAAAAACACAGTTAAATACATAAACAGCATCCCAGCAAGTCACAACCAATTACCGTAGAAGCTGACAATCTCATTCGGAAGAAAAAACATGAAGATCACCAAAAGACACCAACAAACAACTTTCGCCATCCATCCGCCATGGTGCAAACTATCACGTGGGTCCTTCTGATTCTTCACACCAACCATCATAATAGCCAATATAGTGAAAAAAAGAAAATTCCCCAAACTAACACGCAAAACCGCGTCTGTCTCAAACCATTCCCTATCCGGCGTCTTATGAAAATGATTAATCCCTACCATTCAAAACCAACAAAAATTATTAACACCACCACCATAATCACAATTAAATTGGTAAAAAACAACGGGAATTAAAGGGCTTACAAGGGATTTGTTCCATGAGAGGAGCCGCAACTTCTCGGAGAATCCAGGAAACGATTAAAGACAAAGCAAAGAGACCGCAGTAGGCGATCCTGGCGGATCGTCTGCTAATCCCAGATACTACAGTCGTACATGCATTACACGCGCAGGCAGCGCAGCATGACGCCAGGCAAGAAGCTGCCCACATCTTGTTTTCAACAGTCTAAGCAAAGTATTTCAAAAAAATCAAAACTTTATTGAAAAAAATTAAAACCCTAATTTGAGAAGGAGAAACTAGATTGTGGGTACCTGAGAGAATTGGAGGAAGAAGTGTTCTTGATGCTTTGATTACGAATTTTTGTTTTCTCGCTCAAGAAAGACTGGTGCTTTTGGCCTCTACGGCGTGGTTCTCTGCTTTTCCGAGAAAGTTCGTTATGCTTGCCGTTGGATTATGTGGTTGTGCGGGTGGAGTCGCAGTTTATGTACGGTAGGGATTATAGTCTCTTATAACCTTTTTAGTCCCTGTACTTTAAATATCCTTACACATTAAGCCCTGTACTATCAACTGTGCAATCGAACCCTTATGATGTATAATAAAATCTGGGTAGTTTTAGTCCATTCATCTAGTTTCGTTTGAATTTTTCTCTTGGATGTCTCATCCTAATGGAATTGGAAAGAAGGACTGAGGATTTTTAGATCACCAAATCATAAGAACACTAATTGCTACCAATTTTCCTTGCATAAATGAATTGTTAACTGGGGATAGATTTTTTTTTTCTTACAAAAAATACAACAATTTATGATTGTAATAAATATTAAAACCACCATAAACACTAAAAATATAATAAATCAACATGTCTAGTTTTTCACATGAATTTGAAGCCCTTGACCTTCATCTTCTTCAAATTCCACTTATTTCTAACTATTTATCTAAAAGTTTCTAATAATTGATTTAAACAACAAAGAGAAAATTTATTCAATCTAAGTTTTTAGTTAAAATCCCTTTTTTTTAATTTTGAGAGAGATAATGCATCTCGCTAGATTAATTTTATTTTTAAAAGAATCTCGAGGTATAAAAAATAAAGATAACTTGTATTTTGTATTTTAAAAATCAAAAAATCACTAAAAAAATATTATAAAAACAAATTTATTTTATATTTTTATTTTCATTTCTCTAATCAAGTACGTTTCCATCATTTTTGTGTATATATTCAATTTATTTAGCATATTAACTAAACACAACCCAACGAGAATTCTTTCAAATATACTGGGAATAAAAGACACCATGTTTCATGCAGCATGTATTTATCGTACAGCCATTTTCTATACTAAAAAAATTCCAAGGTGGGACTTTATTGAACTCAGTCATAGTTAGTTTTAAACAATCTTTGTCTGTCCAGGTGGGCGTACTAATCAATGATGGTATATGGAGGAGAGCCTCTTGTCTTTGTTTTGATGTGGAACAAGTCCTAATCCGTCGCTTGAAATTTCCAAACGCCAACCTACCCAAAAGAAGCATAGCATTATGCTCTGATGGCCCAACTTATACCCTTCATTAAACCAAACCAACATCGATCGTACACAAAGCAAAGCCTTTGACGCCCAATCTGCCAGTCTCTCACTAACTTTTCACGTAGGAGTCGTCCCTTTTTTCCTATATAAAAAACGATTCTTTTTTTTTATCCTCTCCTATTTGAGGGTAGTGAATGGAAGGAGAGGGAATAGCATAGACGTTCACCCAAGCCATCTCTCCTTTTCACTCTCTTTTTCGCCGAGAGAAACGGAGAAGAAACAAGACATTATCGTTGTTACAAGGTAAAACGATACAAGCTTCTTCTAGAAAGATAAAAGCTATAGCTTCTCTTACCTGATTTTGTTGATCTTCTTTGAACCGCAAGTTTCCGATTCCTTGCTTCAGATCTGATTGGTGTTTCCCAGATTTTTTTTTGTTTTTTTTAATGAATGTGAAATTTGGGAGCTTTATGTTTGATTTTTGCAATGTGGGTGTTTTGCTATTTGGTTGGACGTTTGTTTTTGTATATTTTTCTCCTTTATTAATGTTGTATTTGTGAAAGGAGGGGAAAGAGTGCCAAAAGGGCTCAGCTGAAATGTGATAAATCTTAGAGAATTTGAACCATAGCTAGCTGTCAATGTGAAATTTATTCTAATCAATTGGGATGGGCAGTGCTCAGATGGCCCATCTATGTGCAAAAATATGACTTTGATTCTTAATCTTGTCTGCTTTACTGACTGGTTATAAGAAAAAGATCTGCTTTTTATGGATGCTGATTTTGACATGTATTTTGGAGTTTCTAAAGTGCTGATTGTTGTTGCTTGCTCTGGATTAATGATAGATTGGTATTGGATCTATAGTCATGCATTATGTGCCATTGCATACGTTTCCTGTTTTCACGCTGTCTTATGACTCATGTCAGTGTGTGATTGCTTGTGAAATCAGCACTAATCCACAGTCATTGCTCTACACACAGCTCCCTCGCCGGTGTTCTCGTTATTACTAGATAGAACACAAGTTCATTGATATGCGGGCATTGTTGACTGTCTTCAATAAGTCGTTATAAATGTCATTTCTTTTTGGCCCAGTTGGATCTTTCAATTGGATATTGTGTGAACAATTCACTGCTTAAGCTCTTTGTTTGTTGAAGTGCTTAGGCAGGGTATTTTTGGCCGGACTGGTTTCTCTTGTAGTTTCACGATCTTTTTTGTGAGTGATTATCGATCGACCATTGTGATAATCAACCGAATATGAAGATAAAACTTGGGGGAGGTGTGTCATTTGTGTTTTGCTCTTTTCACTGCTCTGGAGATTTGGATCCTGTAGATACTTGCTCAGGGATTCCAGCAAAATGATTCTGTTTATATAGCAGCTGTACGGATGGATTTGCCAAATGGTGTATGGGCTAGATACATGGACTTGAGAATAGTTGCAAATAATCATTGTTTTAGATGATTTTATTTACCTTCACTGTAATTTGGATGTTTTGTTGCTTAACCGAAGTCAAGTGTATGGACGATGAAACAGCCTTGATTTTCACGTTGTTTCCTTTCTAGTGCAAGATTGATTACCTTGCTGATGCTGCATAGTGGTTTGATTACTTTGCTGATGCTGCATAGTGGTTTTTTCTCTTGCACATCTGGTTATGTCTTTACAGTATCCTAATACCTCAATTTTTTTTTCTAACATGCTTTAGCTTAGCAGTTCTTGATATTGATGCTCACCCAAAAGCCTATAATGATGCAGGACTTAAATAACAAAAAGTGAAGATAGGTTGTAGTTCCCCTAATTATCTGGAATTATGTGTTGTCTATTGTGTGTGTATGTGAGAGAGAATCTAGCAAGCGAAGGAGATGAATTAGAGGTGTTTGTGTGCTCCCCTCATTCTCCAAGCAAGATATTGTTCAACCAAATTTAAAGCCACTCAAACGTTGTAATAAACCCTGCTTTCCTGAATTTTATTAGATGATGACAGTAATGCTCAGAATAATTTCCTCTTGGTATTTGTTTTTTTTTTTTTAATGAAATTTTGATTCTATTATGTTTCCTTACCCTCCACCATGAACTCAAATTAGGATAGTTTCAGGTTGTCCAAGGAAGCTCAGAATATAAGGTATGGTTCTTGATAGCATGATAGCTTCTCCTCACCGGAGATCACCATCTTTCCGGAAGCCATTCCCACGGGATGAGTTGGGTAGCTGGTCAACACTCCTTCAGCGACACCGTTTCCTCTTAACAGCCTTCGCTCTCTTGGCTTTCTTATGCACAATCTATCTCTACTTCGCTGTTACCCTAGGGGCCACTGAATCATGTTCTGGACTGACAGGTGCCAAAAAGACATTATGTCGTTTGGAGCTGGCAAAGGATTCTGTAGGCAATGGAAAACTCAAATTTTTCTAGCATGGATGACACAGTCAATCGGTTCTTGGTAGTGTTTTCTCTGCCTCATGCTTGAGCTCCTTGGTGACTTTGTATACATGATGATGTACCAGAAGTTGTCTTTAAAATTTTTAATCACATCCACTGATAATTCTTCATTGTTTTTATAACAATTACACAGCTGATATCTTTTATGGTTTTCCCATTTTCTAGATATAGTTTATCTGTGCTGTAAGTTTTTTGATGAATGAAATCATTATTCAATGAACGAGAAGCAGGATCGACCTGCTACAAAGCTATACAAAAAGAAAGCCACCTATTCAGACTAGTTCCCAGTTATAACAGATAGCAATCAAGTCTGTTTTCTTGATAAATAGCTGCTTGACAAATTGCAGTTTTCCACCATTTGTGTTTGACAGTGAAAAGAACAGCTTGAGAAATGCTGTTAACAGGGGAATTTCAGAGTTATGACATCCAGAGTTTCTTTGCTTACAGATAAAGAATAGGCAGGCACACCATGAAACACCAAGAGGAAGGCCTTTTCTGCTGGTTCTGGATTGCTCAATCAATTTCCCAATCCCCTGCTGCCAATTGCATTGTTAATTTAGCACCTGTGCTTTCTTCTAACCAATTCACAAAATAGCTTCTTATTTCATTTTCTTCGTAACATAGCACAAAGCCGATCAATAGGCCTCTTTTAATTTGCCTATCTTCATAGAATATCCGCTCTGTAGTTAACTGAAGACATAAGTTAGAAAACAACAACTGATCTTCAGTTATGTGGATTAATTTAGGTGGACCCCAGATCAATTCAAAATAGGATTGTTTTAAGAATTAATTTTTGAAATAATATTATTTTAAAAAAATTAAATTGGGTTTATCCAAATTAATTAATTAGATCATAGATTGACTTGTTAGTACATTCTACCCAATTTAATTTAAAACTGAATCAAGAACAATTTAGACCTTGTCTTCTTGATTTAGCAAAATCATCATTTGTCACAGAAAACCGCTCCCTCTATTTCAAAGATATTGTTCACCTTTCATTTTGGATGTCCTAAAATTATAATCCATGATTAAAAAAATTAAACAATTAATTACTTGATTTTACTATTATACCTCTAATTATAATTTATTTTAATTCTTCCACTCAAGATTCTCTCTTATTTACTTTCAAATGATGAATAAAATAATTTGAAATAAGATACGTAAATAATTGCTGAAAAGTTAAATGAAATAATATCTTTGAAACAGATGGAGTAACAATTTTTCTTGATTTGGCGGCTCATGTTTTTGCTGGCAGGGATTGAACAATACATGCAATTTGTTTTTTTAATCCCTCCCTGATTGGATATTAGGTAGGCAATTAAGAGTCTTAATCGTTAAGGACTCCTTGATTATATAAAGAGGTTGTAATTATAAACCGAATTAATTTAAGACACTGAAAGCAGCATTCCATTAGAACAATCCTTCTCGCGGCAGGAAACCTAGGAATGATCTCCTTTTTTAATTTTGAGATGGAAAACCAGAAGAAACAAGGATTCCATACACTCCTAATCAACTTCGGACCACCCCTTCTGATCTTGGCTATAGATTGACAACCTAAGCCATTGAAATAGCTCAACTTGCTTTAGATCTTCAAATCACAACAGCGTCAACGATGAAGAGCAGCAAACCAGTACTTCTGCGCGAAGTCTGGGCAGACAACCTCGTATATGAGTTTTTCCTAATCAAGGAAGCGATCTCTCGCTTCCCCTTGGTTGCTTTGGACACAGAATTCCCTGGTACTATCTTTCAATTAAATCGTGACAAGAGTTCGCTGTCTCATGCCACTCCCTATGAAAACTACCGTCTCATGAAGTGGAATGTTGATCTCTTGAAAATAATTCTATAGACATAATTTTGAGCACCTGAAATTAAACAAGTACACGTGTATAAATTTATGATTTTATTAAATATATGAATGAGTACAATCTCTATGTAATATATTCTTTCAAAAGAATATGACAATCCTCTGATTCTTCCATTGGATTTGATGTATGGTGACTTGATTTATTTGAGTAATCAAGCCAAGATTTGTGCTTTGCAAGAACGCGAATTTAGGCGTGTATTGCGAAGCGAGATGTTGTGATTTGATGCCTTGAAGAGTACCTTGATTTGTCTTCAAAGTATTGTTGAAAAACTCTTATGGGACATTTTGGCTTGATCCAACAGAGCTTCGTTCTTTATAGACTTCAAGAGTAGATGAAGGAGCCTTGAGAACTCTTTGAGAGAGAGCTTCCTTGCTTGAAGAGAGAGAGAGAAAGAGAGAGCTTCCTTGCTTGAAGAGCTTGTCTTGCAGAAAATTTGTATCTCCCGGAATCCTCTTCCTTTAGGTTGAGGCCCTCTATTTATAGAGATCTGTAGGGGCTCTCAGGTTCTTTTCCAATGCCACATGACATAATTTTATTAATTGATATTTATTGATGGGATCTTGCATTGATCGCAGAGGTGCAACGTGGTCTCATTTTCTCAGATGGTGCAGAACGCAAGTTATGGAAATTCCACAGCCCTGGCATATACTTAGCCCAATCAGGTTGCCTGCTCTTTGATAGTCTATCGGCCACTGAAAATAATCACTCCCCTGTTCTGCTATGGAATGGTTATGCCCCTCCAAAAGTGGACGTGTTCATATGGCTTCTTCTTCATGGCAGTTTAAGTACACGAAGTTTTTTAGCTGAGAGGAGAATAATTAATTATGAGGAATCTCACTGCCCATTCTGCTACAAGGAAACTGAGACAATTAATCATCTTTTCCATTGGTGTCCTATAACATGGTCTCTTTGGGGTCGTTTCTTGAACTGGTTCGGGTGCTCAGGTTGTCTGCACAAAGACCCAAATCAAAATCTACAGAAATGGTCCGGTTTGATTAATGAAAATTTTCAGCGACGTGCTATTACCCTCCTCTGTAGTCTGTACTGGTCAATTTGGATAGTGCGTAACCGCCTAATCTTCGAATCCAAGACTCTGGATTGTGATATGATTTTTGATCTCACCTTTCACCGTTTGACCTTCTGGTTGAAGTCCTCAGTTAGAAATTTCAGCTATACAGGTTCAGATCTTTTTAGAAATCCTGAATGTATTATGAACTGGACTAATTAATTAGGTCTCTCGTCGCTTTGGTCTTCTCTTTTCTTTTATATTCCCATTGTATTTTATCTTTCGTTCAGTTCCACCTACTTGATGGGGCTGTTTAATATATAATTTTCTCGTTTACTATCAAAAAAAAATTATACATATTGTTTGATTAGTTTAGGAACGTCTGATGAGGGGAAATACAATGAGAAAATCTTAAAATTGTCTAAAACTCATGCAAATCAAATGAACATAAATGTCGTGGATGTCCTTAATCACCATGTTTCGTGAGAAATCACTGGTTGGACATCCAAAGATGGAGCCGTGCCATTTCTAAATCGCCAATTGTTACTGAAGTAGTAGGTCCAGCAATTTCCCATACGTTGGGAACTTCATCCCTGATGTTTTCAAGGTCTTTACAACTTTGTTGTGCATGAGGAGCTCCTTTTGACACCAGAATCTGCTCCAACTCTATCGCGACTTCTCTCATTGTTGGTCGTTTCCTTCCATTCAAGTTCAAGCATCTTCTTGCAAGATTAGCGACTGCGATAACTTCTTCTTCACGGTCCTGCCCCATAAGTCGTTCATCAAGAATATCAAATATCTTGTTCTCTTCCATCAAAAGAATAAAATGAGTGGCTAAACTTCTCCTGTCTTCCGGCCTTTCATAAGAAATTGGTTTTTGCCCACTCAAGAGCTCTGCAAGAACAACACCAAAACTGTAGACGTCACTTTTTCCGGTAAACTGGCTAGACTGGAAGTACTCTGGGTCCAAGTATCCAAAAGTGCCTTGAACATGAGTGGTTAGATGAGTTTGATCAATTGCGATCGATCTTGAAGTTCCGAAATCTGATACTTTTGCTCTGAACTTCTCATCTAACATTATATTTGTAGACTTGATATCACGGTGATAAACCGGAATGGATGCTGCGGAATGAAGATAAGAAAGTGCCCTAGCAACTTCAGTAGCAATCCTTAGTCGCATTTCCCATGAAAACTCGAACTCCTCCTTCTGGTCATGAATATACTCAAAGAGATTTCCATTGGGAATGAATTCATAGACTAGCAGAGGAACCTCCGTCTCTAAACAACAACCTAGCAACTTGACCACATTTCTATGATTGACTTGTGAAAGGATGACGACCTCATTGATAAATTCTTCCAACTTTTCTTCATCCACCATTTTGGATTTTTTAACAGCAACGATCATTCCATCTGCTAGCATTCCTTTATAAACAGTTCCTTGGCCACCTTGACCAAGTATTCTATTATCATTAAAACGATCGGTTGCCTTTTCCAGCTCCTTGGAAGTAAATATTTTTGTTTTCTGAATGCTTCCATCACTTGAGGATAATTGTTGCTGCAGCAATAAACCACCATTTCGTTTGAAGAACTTCTTCTTCAGTTCAATGTTCTTCCTTTTTTTTACAAGTTTATATAACCGCCAGATAGCAACAAGCAGCAGCAACAATCCAGTGGCCGCACCTACAACTGCCATTGCTCGCAAGGAAATAAACAATTGTTAGATACATACGTATTACTATTGAACAACAATCCATGTCAACAAGGTGGTTAAATCTTTTTTGGGTTGAGGTAAACTTCTGCCGTATATTTTATATATATATATATATATATATTTAAATTAATTCTTATATTCTTATATTTTATTGTATATTCATATTTGTTTCCTCATATATCCTTTCACTATTTTGAACAAAATAGCCACAACAACCTCCAAAAGAAAATTTAATTTTAAAAAGCCTAAAGCAATTACAAAAATAAAATAAAATAAGCATGAAAAGCCCACAAAACATAAGAAAATAAAAAAATTGAAAAGTGAACAAAAAAACTTACTCGAATAATATAAAAAATAAAAAAATCACAACTAGAAATTAATTATATCTATGGCAACAAAATAAGTTTCACAGGATATGGATTTTCAAAATTTTTATTAGTTACTATTTTTTAAAAATATCTATGATCTATTAAAAATGTTTTGGTATTCTCCAGGTTTTTTCATTCTAGGTTTTTTTTTTTAAAATATGTTTTTAATTTTTTTTCTATTTTATTGGTTTTTCATGTTTTGTTAAGTTTTCAAAAATTATTTTTTTTAACTTCGATATATTTTAAGACTTAATTTTTATGTTGGAGGTCTTAGCAAAAGTTAGAAGAGTATATAAGAGAAAATATCTATGTATCCGTGCATACGTATGAAGACTGAAAATTTCTTAAAATGATTTTTTTTAAAATAACACATGGAAGAATAAATCCAATACATAAAGATAAATAAATCAATTAATCTAATTTTTTTAATTAACATACCACTTTTCTTTTTATTCCCGCAAATAAAATCAATATTTTTTTTTACAAAAGGTTTTTTTCTTCTTGAAGTGCAAATGGAGAACTTTCCAAGTCAAACGTACATACCGAATCGATTAGTATAAAAAACACTGTTCAACAAAAACAATGTCAAAAAAACCATACAAAAAAATTAAAATTTTCTCATATAAGTGGAGAAGCGTAATTATAGATAATTATACATTAAGTATCCAGTTCTTGTCTATATTTAATTAATTAAAAAAAGAAAGAAAAAGAAGGTGAAATTAAAAAGAACAGAATTATATCGTATGCTATGATTTACAGGAGAACCAAGGGTACTTAGAGAAGGGTAAAGATGTAAATTAATAATTAAGAAAGTACTATATCGTCATTGCCTCAATCTATCCATTTTGGGGAGATGAAAAAGGCAGTCATGGACGAGAATTAATTTTCTCGTAGCTCCCATTCCATTCTCAACGGAAAATATATAATTTCTACTGTCTCCCAAACACAATTTATCCTCTAAACCAATGTTTCAGGTTCCTATAAATTACGAAGGAAAAAAGAATTAAGAGACAGGAACTTACTCAAGAAAGTGATCTTAGCTTTGTCCAACTCGCACTTGTACCACCCCGGCACATTCACACATTTTGTCATCCCCGAACACCAATTTCGCCTGGGAATTTTGCACTCATCGATATCTGATTCAGGAAATCCAATGAGTGAGTATGTTCTTGTGATTGGAGCCATCCAAAAGTAGAGCGATATTGCATGGTGAATTTATGCTTCAACTCTATTCTAAAGCTTCAGTACTCCATTATTTTTTCTTTAAAAAAATAGATTAAATCACATTAAGCGTGTTCGAATCATACCAGTGCATCCATCAGGAAGATAAGGATTGCCATCATAGCCCCATT
>Ga0325401_1003932_pt1 | contig 13830 bp, 8 predicted proteins | sample PopdelMetagenome_FD_205666 | JGI IMG/M metagenome (GOLD analysis project Ga0325401, IMG submission 205666) | Populus deltoides microbial communities from Bellville, Georgia, United States - Xylem-PdKOR-R2 | ecosystem: Host-associated > Plants > Phyllosphere > Stem > Wood/Secondary xylem | place...
ACCGTACAAATTAGGTCAAAATTTCCTTGTGAGGATCAAAGGCATGCACCATCTTCTCCCTACATTTAGTGAGACACCCCATTTCTTAATTCCCTCCATTCTTCCCAAATTGAATCCTGCTACCTGCCATGAAATTATATATTCTGCCATTGATAGATGTGCATGTCCTGGGTGCCACCAGCACTAAATGAAGAATCTATCAGCACAATCACTGGGCATTAAACTATACGAGCTGCAGGAGCATCTGCTTGTTTAACAGTAGCTGTAGTACGTGCATGCAATGCCTACATGCCTCGTCCAACATTTTTAAATCAAAGGCTTGTTATTATTATTATTGTTTCGTCCGAAAAAAATATTAAATTTATATTTTTTTAGGTGATTTTAAAATTTAATATAAAAATTAAAAATTAAATATAAAAAAAATCAAAAAGTTCCTACCCCTTGAAGTTACTTTGTAACCTTAACTGCAATGAAAAATATAACGAGGAAAGAACCCAAAAAAGAAGGGCTAGAAAAAAACCCTAAAGATAAAGGGCAAAAAATAAATTATTATCCTTGGAAGAAGAATCTCCGACAAACAGCCCTTGAGGAATATATAAATACATAAATTAAAGTAAAAATAAATGGAAAAAACAAAAAAAGAAGGAACCGAAAATCTTTGAATGAGATTTGTGCTGCGGACTTTGGACTTTTTGGCGCTATGTGTCGCCACCACCACGTCGGCGCAACTTCGCCGTCATCTAACGCCGTTTACTTGACTCTGTTGCAGTCAACCTTGTGGACCAAAAAGAAAATGAAAATGAGATTTGAGACATTTTTCAATCCAGGGCATGAATTTTGAAAATTCCATCCCTTTTCTTCTTGCAAATTCCCCAGGAGGCTTGAATATTGTTCTATGTGAACTTGTATTCTTCTCCTTGTTATTTCTTATGATAAAAAAATTATAATATTGCATGTGAAATTTAAAATTTAGATTTATGAATAATTATATTTTCAAATTAAGCGTATAAATTTATAGATATATACTTAAAATGTATTAGAATGTATGTATACATATGTTTTATAAAATATTACAAAATATTTATCAAAGAGTTGAGAAATCAAGTAATTAGTTAATATATAGTGTTTAAACATCGAGTAACAAGTAATTATTTATTTCTTTATATTTTATATCTTTTACATCTAATATTATCATGTATAACAAATATCGTAAGATATTAAGTAAGCTCAAACTATATGGTTCACACTAAATTACACGAGCTAAGATTATACACATATATCATATAATAAAGTTAAAGAATATTTTATAAAAATGTGTGAAAATTCTAATAATATTATTTACAATTAAGAAGAAATTAATTTATTTACTTGTATATGAGATTTTGATTTTAAGTTGTAATATCATGATATTTAATTTTATTCATGAGAATATATTAATCAAAGTATATCATGCCAATAGTTTGAGAAAGCCTGAATTTGTTTTTCAAAACAACAACATCAAAGTCTACTAATCAATTATGAACATTACTAATATTGTTTTATTTAATTTTATTCATGAGAATATATTAATCAAAGTATATCATGCCAATAGTTTGAGAAAGCCTGAATTTGTTTTTCAAAACAACAACATCAAAGTCTACTAATCAATTATGAACATTACTAATATTGTTTAGGGATGTATTTGTAAAAAAAGAAGATATGGATTTATTTATAGAATTAGTGAAATTAATCACAAATTTATCAAAGGCATGAATAAATTTTTAGTTGTGATTATTTTTTTAAATTTTTTTATATTAAAATAATATATTTTTTTATTTTTAAAAATTATTTTTAAGATTGACATATAAAAAGGATAAAAAATATCATTTTTCTCTCTATCCCTTTTCAAATAAAATCACAGAAAATTTAACCATGCCGTCAAGTAACGTCGTCAAAACGGAAAAAACTGCTATCTACGTATGAAATCCAACAGCTCAACATTAAAAAAAAAAAGCCTCTCTTTGCTATTAAAAAGCAAAATCACAGAAAACATTTTGGCTTTGTTTTTTATTTTGAGAGAGCGAGAGAGGTGGGGAGCTCAAGATCTTGCCAGATCGGACCTGAATCGTATGAAATCTTATCACATTCTAGTTGTTTCATCTGGGTTTGTGTCTTGTGTTTCTGTTTCTGTAAACAAAAAACAATGTAGCTTGATCTAAAAGGTTGTTTCTTTGATCTTTTTCATTCCCTGCTTCTTTAAGGTTTTTCTCCTCACAAATGATTTCCTCTTGAATTTCTTCCTTTTGGGTTTTTTTTTTGGGTTAAAAAATGTTGTCTTTATCAATTTTAGTCCATTTTTAAAGGGGTTTTGTTGGTTAGTTAGAATAGAGAGATCTTAGCAATATTTAGTCTTACATTTTTCTGGTGGTTTCCAAGTTATGAGACTATTTGTTTTGGTTTTGATGATATAAAGTTTGAGTCCTTTGCTGGTGTTTCTGTTCTTCTTCTTCTTGCCGTTTTTATTTTCTCTTTTCTTTCATATATATGATGTGTTCCTTTTGTTTTGCATGCATTTCTTTTTATATTTTTTTTTTGTAGGAATATGGGGATTTTGGGATCTTAATGATTTTCTTTTTCTAGTTATTGAATGAAGTTGGTGGTGGCTATGGTGTTATTTTGAGTTGTATGATTATTTATATGGTAATTGGACATCCTCTTTGTATCTCTTTTTAAAGAGTCTTCCTAGCACGAGAAATGTTTTTCTTTTTTAAACAAAATAAAATTGATAACCTGTTTTTGGCCCTCTGCATCTGCTTTCTTTCTCTCATCTTCAATTGATTTTTTTTTTGGTTTCAACACATACCCTTTTCTTTTCTGTTCTTGAATTTTATAATTATATAGAGTTGGTTCTGTCTGGGGGAAAAAAATACTGTGCCGGTTTGCTGCGGTTTGATCCTTTATTTTCTTTGCAGTTTAATCACCCGCTTAAATTTTGATGAAATTACAGTGTAAAGAGTATTTTATTTACTTTTTAAAGAAAAATAATTTTTTTATTAGTTAGACGATAAGTTAGTTATCCTTAAGCAGATGTGGTGGTTGATGTCAAGGCATGGAATTTGATAAAAATCAAGCTAGCTGGACAACTAACCGATACCTACTAGAGCATACATAAAGAGTGCTGATGTTCAGAGCTTTACAAGGAATTTCACTTTTCACATAATTTTTTGGGCTCTTTGAGTTATAATTTATACTTTTTGGATTCAAGAGTTCTCTGCACATTATATCCTGTTCTAAACTGGTTGTCTTAATCCTCCTGCACTTATTTTTTTATGGTTAGTTATTTGTAGATCTTCTCTTTCCAGCTTTAACTTTCTGTTTCTTTCTTTTTCCTTGGCGTATCTGTTTGACTGTTTAAATATGCATTGTTTTTGCAATGAGATATGCCATCTTTTCTTCAATTTAAACACTGAGATTTGTCTTGCACCATCATCGGATAGAAGTGTTTAGGTTTCTTGGTTGAATTTTACACATCTGGCAGTTTCTACTTGTTTCAAAAAAATTGTTCAAAGCAATAACAGAATTTGAAACCTTTTGGCACCACATACAAATAGTTCTTGCTTTACAGGCTGTTTTGGTTTTATTTTAAGGAAGTGATTCTTTTTCATGAATTAAAAATGTCTTCTTTCGTGCAGTTTGATGGGGCGAGAACTTCAGCGTGCAGACATGGAGAAGAAGCCAAATGGTCTTGCAGCGAAGTTTCATGGCGTATCTCATGATAAAGTACATATTTCTCCAAAACTTTCAAAAGCTGTCATTGAAGCAAAGGAGTATGTGGAGAAAGAAACTGCTGAAAAATCAGAGAAGCAAGATGTGCTTGGTGTCAAAAGCACAAATTTTGATGCTGACCCATCTGATGGAAAAGATGAGAAACCTGGAGCTCAGAAATTGAGTGATGATAAAAATTCCAGTTCTCCCTCACAAAAAACTGGTGTTAATGGAAATAAACATGCTCATCGTGCTCATCAAACTGTCCCCCAGCAATTTGCTCTGGCAACTGACAAGCATGTTGGTGGGAACAGTTCCATAAATTCGAACAATACACAGTCCCCTGTTAGTATGAAAAATTCACAGGTAATTGGAACTTTCGACATTGCATTTGGTGGATGCTGTTGTCATACTCCATGACTTGGTTGAAACTGATAATAACTGCTATAATGAACTCATTATCTTTCCATGTCAGATTAAGCCAACTCTATCTTTATAAGTGGAATTTGGAAATAAACCTGACATGTAGATAAGCTACATTCATGCTTACCTTGTGCTGTAGGGTTAGGGAAAAGGAAAATCTATCATTTTGAAGTAAACTCTAGCGAGTAGCGACAGTGTAATTCTCTAAGCAGAACACAGCTCGTGTTAATCTCTTTTCAAAATTTTGAAAACGTCTTTCTTTTGGAATGAAGATATTATCTTTTAAGATATTTGGAACACATGCTTGGAGAACAAGTGAGACTTTCTGTTTCTGTTTCAATGCACATGCCATTTTCTACTTGCTTTTCCTGGTGATATTTTGTGGGTGCGATTGCATGCATCGTTACTTAATTTAGTTGGGGTTGTCCACTCCTTGGATAATTTTGTCGAGCTTGTTACCTGACAACGGATTTCTCAGTAAGATATATATATATATATATATATCTCAACCCTCGCTTATAAATATGATTCACTTCCTTTGCATACCTTCAAGTTAACTGGTACGAAAAACCATGCAGCTTAATTCATTTTGGCATTTGGAGAGCACTATTGACCAACCCCACCCCACCCAGACACACAAATACACATGAAAAAAAAGCTTGTTTGTCATGTATTTGTATTTGACATTTTCACTGATATTTGGAATCATGCTCTTTCCTTCAGCAAAATTCACCTTCTACAGCAAGGAAGCCTTTGCAACCTGATAACAAGAAGCATCATGATGAAGAAGATAGTTGGTCCGTGACTTCATCGTATCCTTTGTCTGATTTAAGGCACTTGATATTTTTAGGGTTTTAAACTGTGTTTTCTGCCAAAAAATTAAAACCGCTTGAAATTTTATAGAATAAATCCAACTATATTCTGGCTATATATTTTTACCGATTGGCTATCCTTAGCTATGTGTAGCACTTCTGCATCTGTACGAACTGTTAAATCTGTAACTGTTGGAACTGCCCCAACTTTTAGGTCTTCTGAACGTGCAGCAAAGCGGAAAGAGGTATCTTCCTAACATAATGGTTATATAAAACTTTGTCTGCTCTTCTTTTTCTTAACTGATGGATTTCTATTGATTTTGTTATCTTCATATTTTTGTTATTTAGTATTATTCGAAATTGGAAGAGAAGCACCGAGCATTGGAGAAAGAGCGAAGCCAGGCTGAGGCAAGGACCAAGGTATACTCTTTTCTTTATGCAAGTTTGTGGATAGGTAGTCAATGACTATGATGTTTTTTTTTTCAATTAATAACCCGGTGAATTTCTCTGCCTTCATTCTAGGAAGAGCAAGAAGCAGCCATTAAGCAGCTTAGAAAGAGCATGCTGTACAAAGCAAATCCAGTGCCCAGTTTCTACCATGAGCCACCTCCACCCCAAGTTGAACTCAAGAAGGTATTCTGCCAGATATTATTCTTAGTTCTCTGCTGGTTCTTGATTTAAACATGTAAATGAAACTAGCAAAAATCTATGCAGCACTTCATAGATAAATCACGACAAATAGAGGATACCAGATGCATTGGTCTAATTAGTTCATTCAGAATGCAATTTACCTATTTCCATGAAACAATATTTTATTCAGAGCATTCAGGCAAGAAGTCTGTTCTTCTTTGAACCGAGTCTTAATTTTGTTCAAGACCACAGTTGTTTAAAACCTTTGGACAGTATAAGAAAAGCGAGGGAAGGTGGCATGCAACGAGCATTTTGTTCAGGGGGAGTAGTTTGAAGGCTCAGAGCATTCTGCCATGGTGTCTCAAGCTTCATAGTTCGGAACTGCCAGAAATTAAAAATGTTTATGATTTTGTTATTTGCTGGTGTGATGCACACTTGTGTAAGGCTACTGATTTAAATCTACTGGCAGCTTTTTTTTAATGCCAATATAATTCAATTCTTGGTTTTGTTTGGTTCCAGTTACCATTGACTCGACCACAATCACCGAAACTAAACCGGAGAAAAAGCTGCAGTGATGCGGTTCGAACATCTCAGGAGGACGTGGGCAAACATTGTGCTCGCCATCGCCACAGCATCGGTAGCCACAAGGATTCAACTGGTGCCAACACTGCCAAAGCTAAGGTTCAGATAAGTCCACAGACTGCTAATGGCATCCGCAAAGTCAAAGACCGATCTAAACAGGATCATGTTGCAACAAAAGCAGATCCCGAGAAGATTGCTGGGCCAACAAATGCAGACATATCTGTTCAATCATGAACTGCTGGTTTTTACTAACTCTTAAGTGGGAAAACATCTTGATTTGCTTTAATCATCATATTGGATGTTTGGAAAGGAGATAGCCTACTTTTCAGCTGAGATGACCTTTTCTTCTTCTTCTTCTCTTACTTTCCCCCCCTTTCCAAACGGTTTGTGTCTGTGAATTGTATATGTTATGTAAGTTATATCAGTACATATCATGTTATCAAAAGAGTTACTGATTCTAATATGGACCGAATCTGTTGTTTTCGTCTGATGTATTATCACCCAAGAGGTTTTCCTGCGTATGTTATTTGGAAACTCAAGGCACTAGTTTTGGTCTGGTTAGATGGTTGTTTTCTTCATTTTGAAACATGTAACTTGTAGAACCTCTACTTTCGTAACTGCTACATTATATTGTACACGGGGCGAGGTTCTTGATGTTTGAATGAAGTTTCTACCCATAGGCTGTTCTATCTGTAATCTTATATTCTGTCATTGCCGTGCTTTGAAAATTTGATAGCTGGCGGATATCATCCATTTTAAACTTCGGAGGTATAGTCTAGACGTAGAACTGATACAATGTTGGAATCTGCGGCAAGTAATATCCACATTCCCGGAGTTGACTGGTTGCATTACCATTCAATATTCTGACTAGTGTCGAATGTCGATACACACACCTCCAATAAGGTAGACGAGCGACAGTCTTGTCTAAAGGGAGGGACAAAAGGTGGGTTTGGGTGATTACGTAACAGGACTTGCAGAGGATTTGGTTGCAGTCTTTAGCCACAGGGTCTCGTTAGTGCATGATTTTACAGCTATGTGGTAGGTATCCTTGAACTTCCAAGAGCATCCCTCCAATTCGGTAAAAAAAGCAGGCCATCCTCGCCAGTAAGGGGTAAGAAATTCATCAGAATAATTAACTTCAAACCTCTAATCATTTTAAAAGGATGATTTAATCTCCACCAAATATTAAAATTTAACATGGTAGCTTTCTGAAAATTATTAAGGGGTAAACACATGGACATGCTAGGCAACTATCCAAGGCAGTTTTTCCTTGAGTTTAAAATTTTAGGACAAGAGACAGTTGATAAAACTCCTTACTTTAAAATATATAGAAGTATATGCTTGTGTACTTGATGCCTCTTCTTAAGCTTCTGTGGCCTCTCCATATCTCTCCCCTCTCCCTCCAAAAACTATGGCCACTCTGGTTCACTCAATCCCCTCCATTTCCTTTCTCTCTTCTCTTACTCTCCAACCTCTCAAAATCAAAACCCATAAAAAATCACCCTCAACTTCACGCTCCGAACCCATAAAAACTCTAACTTGCTCCACTTCTAAACCAAACAACAAAAGCCCCACCATGGATGGTCGCAAACCCACATCCAAGAAAACCAGGAAATCATCATATGGTACCTCTAGAAGGTCAGTTCTCAAGAAAACATTCATTCAAGAACAGGTTACTTTCACTTCTCAATTATCAAGCGATCCTCATGTAGGGATTATTGGAGGTGGAATGGCTGGTCTGCTTTGTGCTTTGAGTTTGGAGAAAAGAGGGGTCAAGTCCACTGTTTTTGACACGGTTGGTCAGTTGTTTCCTTTTAGCACTCTTTTCTCAATTTGGGTTTTCTTTTTTTTATCACTCTGTGGATATTTTGTGTTGTGAATGCTTACAAGAAAGGCTGCATACTTGCATTTTAGAATTTGATTTTTTTTTTCTGTGAAGGAGATTAATGTATTTGTATAAAGGTAAGGCAGTAACATTCCTTTACTTAATTGCATGCTAAATGTATTGAAACAAAGAAAAAAAAAACTTTTATGTTTTTTTTGTTTATAGCTTCTAGAATGAATAATTGTTATAATAATCAAATGATCAATAGTAATTGTTTAAGTTCTGATAGTCGTAGCTGCATGGTTTAATATTTGGATTAATTTTATTGCATTTGTGTTTATGCTTTTGCTTTGCAGAAATGAAAACAACATCATTCTTATTTGACACATATTTCAGTTCAGTAGACATTTGGACTCTATTTTCCTGCAGATAAAAAAAAAAAGTTAATGCAATGTTGGGTTTTTCACAAGCTATGCTATTTCAGGGGATTCATGGTTTGGGAGGGAGGATGGGAACTAGAGTAATTGATCCACAACCATTGATATTTGATCATGCGGCGCAGTTCTTTACTGTGAGTGATCCTCGATTTTCTGAGTTGGTTGATGACTGGTTGGAGAAAGGTCTAGTTCGACAGTGGCAAGGTATAATTGGAGAGCTTGAAGTGGGAGGTCAATTTCTTCCATTTCCTTCTTCAACCCCAAGATATATTAGCGTTAACGGAATGCGTTCTCTTGCTGACTCAATATTATCTCAGGTGGTTGATCATTTTGTTGCTTTCTTGTCAATTTGTTAACTACTCGTCATTTTGTTGCTTTCTCATCAGCTTTCATCTACTCTTATCATGAGAATGTAAAGGTGAAATTTTATTGAACAAATAAAGCAGCAGCCATTAACATAGTTTCTTTGGTACTTATAGTACTGCTCTTTCTCTATCTATGATATCCTTGAAGGTCACTGCTAAGCAGATTCTTGATTCTTGCTGCAGACTTGCATGGTTAATGTGGTGAGACCTTGCTGGATAAGTAAACTTGAACCATTTAATGGGATGTGGCACTTGAGCGAGAATGGAAAACCTTGTGGGCAGTTTGATATCATTGTTATAGCACATAATGGTGAATCAACATCTCTCTCATTTGCTTTTGTACTCTTTCATTTACCTATTCTGGCCATATCTCAGCATTTTATTATTCTTACCGAAAAATAAAAAGCTTCCGCACTTCATTAAATTTCTGACATGGTATCACACGGGTGACAGCCCGATAAGTAGAAGGGGTACCTTTGGAACAAGAGAAAATAAATGCATTTTGAACACTTATGAGTGCTGTACTGTGTTTTCTTTATGCTGAAGTAGATGTGTTATTCTACTTTGGCCAACACATGAATTCAATGATTTTTCTAATGCATTTCTGTTGCTTTAGTGTTTTGAAATGAAGATTATTGATATCTTTTCTATTTAGAGATAGGACATTAGGACTAGCCTGAATGTCTCTTTGTCTGGAAAGTGTAGCTTTAACAGATGGAGGTAATTGCATTTTGTTCAGCCCTGGGTTGCTTCAAAGTTAGTGAAGGTGTGATAAAATTAATTTTGGTCGGGTTTTTTTGGCCCCATGTGGTTCATGATCGTGAAGTGCTACTTTGGGTATGCACTGGCTGACAACCTGGCAATACTTTCTACCTTGGTCCATGTCCCAGATTGGCTTTGTAATAGTTGTAAACGTGGCATAGACAGATTAATTTTTAGGGAAGAAAGTGAGAAAAGTTCTCTATGAGTTTGTGAGTGAAATGGTATTTGAGTTAAAAATCAGTTTAGACTGGGCCCAATGTTTTTTCTGTAAACTGTGACATATTTAATACTGATTGGTTGCATAGTTACACAACAATGCATACTGACCAACTGGATTTTGATATTCTCCTAATGTGGCAAGTATTTTAAAGAGCCAAGCAAGCATCTAATGTTTTCACTTGTATTTCTTCTGGAGAGTTGAAGAAAAAACTGGACAAAATCACAAGCGAATAGGTGACATGTGGTTTCGTCATTCAAATTCATCTAGTGAAGAATATAGGATGGAATAAGTAGGAACTGAACTGAAACCTTATTGGTTAGAACAGGTGAATCGGGCTTACTGATGAATGTGTTTCACAGTTTGCAATCCCATATACTGATAACAGTGTGCTTGCATCATTTGTTCTGTTATCAATATAAAATCTATTAGTTTGAGTGTAGTTTCCTTTCTGTTCTGTGTAAACATAAGCACACATTGAAGATTTGAAAGCATGCTGTTCTCTACTTTTTCGTTGGTAATACTTGGTTTGTGGATCTTAATGAATCTATAAATCTTATTTCCTGGTGGTTCATGGACTGTCAATCACTGTTTACCATCTTTAATTGCTTGCTATCATTCTGTGCAATACACCCATGGCTTTCGGGAGCAATAACTTGTTTATTGAATTGACAGGAAAATGTGCAAATCGGTTGCTTGCATCATCAGGCTTGCCTCTCATTGCAAGACAAATGAAGGTATATTCTAAACTGTCTTGTTTATTCACTGTAAGGTAGCCTATGCTTCATCTTTATTAACTTCTATATTGCCTATAAGTTTTGAAAAATTGATTTGACCTTTCTGTTTTTGTAGACGCTAGGATTGAGCTCCATATGGGCCCTGCTGGCAGCATTTGAGGATCCCCTTCCTATTCCAACTGGTGCAACTCCCTTTGAGGGAGCCTTTGTGAAAGGAGTTGATTCTCTCTCATGGATGGGGAACAACTCCGCAAAGCTTTTGGGTTCTAAAACCAATAGTCCTCACTGTTGGACCTTTTTTAGCACTGCAGCTTACGGAAAGAGGAACAAGGTTCCACAGGTTAGGCTCTTCTACTTCTTTTCTTCCATCAGGAAAAGCACATAAAACATGATGAAGAGAATTCAAGTATTCAACCTGACCCAAGCCTTTGTGTAATGGTTCAATTATGCAAGCCTAAATTTTGGAAATCTAGCCTTCAGCTTTGGGTAGAGACATTCAATAAAGTGGAAAATCAAAGACTGGAAACATTAACATATATGAGTAGTCTCTCTAATTGTCCAAATGAAATTTGAATTAAGCCATATGTATTTCTTATTGGAGTATTAAGGTTTTGTATATGATGAGTAAACTTTTTCCTGATAGTGGCAATTGCCACAAATGTGATATTTAGGAAAATATCCCAACTGCAACAGCAGAAAAGGTGAAGACGGGCATGCTTGAGGGTGTTGAAGCTGCACTTGGACTACCAAAAGACTCACTTCAACAGCCCATTTATTCTCGTGTCCAGCTATGGTAATATAACTTTCTTATGGATACCATGCTTAGTAGAAGTTGCGGGTTTCATTTGCATAACTTCATTGAGACACCATTGTAAAGCTTGTGATATTTGCCATCCGTTTGAAGCAATTTGAGGACCTTACTGCTTTTCTGGAGAAATGAACTTATGCCACTGCCATTTGGGAATAATTTGACCACTTCTCTCCGTGTGCTAAGCAGGAGTTCTCTTCAAATTCAGAATATCATGGAAATGTTGGTCCTTTTAAGCGGGTTGAATTTATCCTCTATCTTCTTTGTGGTGCAGGGGTGCAGCCCTTCCAACGAACACTCCAGGAATCCCATGCATATTCGACCCTCATGGAAGGGCTGGTATATGTGGTGACTGGCTGCTGGGTTCAAATTTGGAGTCTGCAGCCTTGAGTGGGATGGCTCTTGCCAATCACGTAAGCAACAACAACAGCATGATTATCCCTTTTGCTTATCGTTTGCCAATGCACATAAAATATGAGTTTTGAACTCAAAGTTCATAGCCTTAGTTGCCCTAAGATAATTGTTATTAAAAAGTAAATGCAAGATTGGGGCTTGTGATGCAGATTGCAGATTACTTACGAATTGGTGGAGCTCGGCCGGAGGAATTCGCCCTTGGTTTAAACAAGGAATTCCAAACTCTTGAAGGCCATGATATCGGACAGTTTTCGGGGCTGGAGTCTTCAACAGGAGCAAGTCCTATTCAGGCATACCAACTAAGCACTTGAATCCAACGATGACGAGGCCATTAATGAATTTTTAGAAGTCGCAGATCAAGATGTCATCTACTGTTTGTTCTAATTTGATCATCTGCAACTGCAAGGATAGCCCAGACTGCCGCTGTCCAAGTAATCAATCAGGTGGCTCATAAAGGCTTTGCTTTAATTCCCTCAGCAACAACACGCAGAAGTTGTACTTGGCATGAAGGAGAGCCACTGCGGAAGACCAGACCCATCTTTTCTAGGAGATATTTTTACCATGCATTTTCTTAATAAAAATAACATTTGCCCTCATGCAGACATGTTCGTTTATAAAGAACAAAAATGAATTCCTTTCATTAAAAATATATTAAAATTACAATTCTTTTAATAAAAAATCAAAACCATTATTATTAAATGACATTCCTTTGCGTATCAGCAATCACTGTTCGCTGCAGCACGCTGACAAACGGAGCGCACATTAGACAAAACGCCATTGAAGAACACCATCAGAAAATGACATTTTTTCGCTATATATATATATATATATATATATATATAAAGACACTAAAATTACATTGAATAAAAAAACCAAATATTTAATTTAAAGAAGCTTAAAAATAGCCTGAAAAATAACATTTCTGTTTCCGCTAACGAACTCGCATCACTACCCTCTCTAGATGAATATCTTTACTTCTTCGCCTTCTTGGTCACTCCTTTCTTCACCGTCGGCGATTTCACACTATTCGGCTTCACTGCTACAGCCTTCTTCCCTGGCGATGCAACCCTCTTCATACTGATGATCCGAAGCTGTAAAATTAATCTCTGCAAAATTATGTAGTTTCAGTAGTAGGTAACAATATGAACAAATCTGTGTGGCCAAAAGCTGGGCAGTACTGAAGCATCTTAACATATTATATTGGCAACCATTGTAGATTTCTTGTTCCAGACACATCGTACGTACCTCTGTCAAGAAACGAAAGAGTTGCTCTTTTCTGCTGTTGAAGTATAATTGAACTGCAAGCAACCGAACAAGAAATTAATGTCGCAGACTCGCAATCATGCAGGGAAGGAGAGAAAAAGCAATGGTGTTTAGACATTTAAGAATAGAAGGAAACAACACTACATTTGAAAAAAAAACAAAAAAACTCTTCTTTCTATATTTTCATGCTAGGGAATTTTGAGTTCCGAACAAAAAAAAAAACCATCTTATATATGATTTTGTGCTAAATAGATTCCAAAACATACACACAGTTCTGTTTTCTGTTTGCTAAATAGTCTCATAACAGTTAAAAATCTTTAATCAAAAGTTTAAAATGGTTTCTAGCCCTCTTTGATTCTTGAAAAGAAAAGAGAAATCATATTTTGGTGTATACTCCGAACACTCTTTTCTTCGTTTTAGTTATATTTCTACAATATCTCTCATATATCGTATCATTCAAAATAATAGCACCTAAAGTCAAAATAAGAACACAATATTAAGAATTGAAACCAAAATAAAAGAATATTTGTTTTTGAGAATTTTATTGTTTAAACTAATTTTAATATATCTTAAACTTAATTAAGTAACAGGCGTCGATACAGGCGGGTGACACCTAAAACAAGGCTGGGCTGAAATATTTCATCGCCCCAAGTCAAGCCCCATTAATTGTTTACTGGTGGTGACGTAATCAAGTTGAGAGCCAACCCAACTGAGCAAAACGCGTAGTCGCAACGGGACTAGATATACCACATCGTCTGGTTAGAGAACACATGACGTGTTTATAGTGGCGAAGCTGAGACTTAGGAGTTGT
>Ga0325401_1003934_pt1 | contig 13829 bp, 10 predicted proteins | sample PopdelMetagenome_FD_205666 | JGI IMG/M metagenome (GOLD analysis project Ga0325401, IMG submission 205666) | Populus deltoides microbial communities from Bellville, Georgia, United States - Xylem-PdKOR-R2 | ecosystem: Host-associated > Plants > Phyllosphere > Stem > Wood/Secondary xylem | place...
AATAATAAAAAATTATTATAAAATTATAATCAAGTCATAGAAGTTAAGGCTAATAAATTTTAATAATAAAGGTAATAGAGTAATTAAATGATTTATTAAAAAATCAAAATTATTATAAGATTTCTGGATTAAAAGTTTTTATTGTTAATTTTGTTTTAAGGGTAATATGATAAGTGTACTTTATAAAAATTAAAAAAATATTGTTGCCCCTTGACAAATAAAAAATGATGAATTAACTATATGCAAATATCATTTTATCCCTTAAACAAAGCCTTATAAATAAGAATAAAGAATAAAATAATAATTTTATTGTAATCAAGATATATTTTTACAGTGGATTGGGGTTCAATAGTTTTTTAGTTAATACGGTTAGTTCGTGGACAGCAATGCGTCACCAATCAACAGCAGAGGTCAAACTGCAGCCTTTACTTTCTCGAAAGTCATTTATTTAAACTGAAATTTAGGGAAAAAAACTGTAATTATAATATAAATAAATGAACAAGAAAGGGTTATCGATTTTAATGCGAACTAAAATGAGACCCAATAATGACCCATCAAAGCTCTCTCCTTTCTCGCCTACTCTATCTGTAAGTAATTTTGATTTTTTTTTGTTTTAATTTATTGAGAATTTTGTTTTTAATTATCGTTAAGTATTGCAAATACTTAATTTATTTGTTTCAAAAACAGAATGGGATTAACCAAATGATGACTGATCCTCCAAGAAATCAACGGTCTACTGATGATTCACGCAGCAACTTCAGTGCTTCTGGGAATCATTACGAGAGGTCTTAATTTTATTTATTTTTATGTTGATTTATTGTTTTTTTATTTTTATTTTTAGTGGGATATGATTGTTTTATTTATTTATTTATTTATTTATTTATTATGTTGATTTTTTGTTTATTATTATTATTAGTGGGATTCGATTGTTTTTTTATAATTTAAATATTTTTTTTTGTTATTAATTTATATTATCACATTGATTTATAGGAATTTTGATATAGTGAAGGACTCCATGGGCTTGGCGATATCGCTGAACAAAACTGAATCTTTGGATGTTGTACTTGATGATTTCTCACAGGTAGATATAGATATATAAAATTAAGAAATTTGTGATCAGTGTTTTTGTTTGATGTACTGATTTGAGGATTGTAAACTGTGTGTGTGTGACTTTTAGGGTTATTTTAGTCTTTCGAATGAAAATCGGAAGAAATTGGTGATTGTGCTTGCAAAAGAGTATGATCTTAATAGGATTCAAGTTCGTGAATTATTGAAGCAATATCTTGGACTTGAGCTTCGTAGTGGTGAGGTTTTTGTTGGATGTGTTACTGTTGTCATGTTTGTGTTGAGGTTTGTATGGATGTTTTGTGAGATTGACGGGTGTAGATGTTTTGAGTTTCAGGTAATGAAGGTGAATTGAGTAATGTGGATGACGAGAACATGTTTTCTGCTTTCTATCGGATTGAGAGAAACTTGAGACAAGCTCTTAAGCCAACGTACAATGTTCTTTTTGAACGACTTAATAACTATACTGGGGGATTGAAGTTCTTGTCACTTCTTCGAGCAGATATTTTGTCTTTTCTTGGGTAAGGTTATGGCTTTTTCTGCATATTTGCATGGATTTTCTGTTTTGATTTCGATGTGCTCGGCATGACTCGAGTCATTGGAAACATATATTTATTAGAAACTTAGATGGAAAAATGGAAGAGAGAACGATTTTGTTTACCAACTTTAATATTTTTGCTTCTCATTTTGATTGTCTTTTGAGTTTTTAGATGTCTGTGTGTAGAAGTAGCCACAAACACTGTTGTCAAAGTGCTGCAGCTTCTACCTTTTGATGCATTAATGTTGCACTTCCATCAGTCTTACACAATTTCATTCTCCATCCAATGAATTGGTTCTTTTTACAAGGTCTTGCAAATTAATTGACAGTCAGAATGCGTCATTTTTTTTCTTGAAGAACTTTTACCGATCATTATTGTTAGTTTGTTACTGCTGGCATTAAGTTTTAATATATGCTAAATTAGTAGTATACCGATAGCAATATATGGTGATGGAATTCAGAATTTCATTAGTTGATTCTTTCTGTGTGCAGAGAGGAAAATATTGCCTCGTTGCGAGCATTAGATTCCTGCTTAAAGGAGAAACTTAGTACTTGGCTTAGTCCAGCTGTGTTGGAGCTTCATCAGATTACGTGGGATGATTCTGCTTCTTTGCTGGAGAAAATTGTGACTTATGAGGTATGTTTCTTTAAACTGTCTCGCACTACTCATGGATCTAATTGTTTCCTTGTCTGGGCTGTGTATATTCTAATAGTGCTGTTTTGTCCAGGCAGTGCATCCAATCAGCAATCTTTTGGATCTTAAAAGAAGGTTGGGTGTTGGCCGCCGTTGTTTTGGATATTTCCATCCAGCAATACCAGGTTAGCAAACTTTCACTGCATGCATGGACAGTGCAGTTCATTATCCTTTTACCTAACCATTTGGTTAATGTTATTCATACATGTGATAGAAAGTTTGTACCTCAAAGCCTTGGTGCAATTATTTGGCTTCCATTCAAATTGATGTAAGGTAGTAAATGTTTGATAAACTGTTTCATATCCTGCACATGTCATTGAGAATTTTTTGATGGAGATTAACCTCACCAATGCGAGAAAGGCAGATACCTCGCAAATAAAAATGGTGTTGATTAGCGTCTTTATCAGTAAATTTGGAGTGCATTTATTGAGTTAAGATCTTAAATCTGTCACGAGCAAATTATAAAAAATGTTTACCAGAAATCACAGACTTGATTAACAAATAATGAATTGGAGTTATAGATTACTTCTACTTTTTTTTTTAAAAAAATATTTCAACAGAATTTTTAACTATTTATTTCCTGTGGTCTAAATCTTGAAATTCTTTTAGGCGAGCCCCTTATTTTCATAGAAGTTGCGCTTCTGAAGAATGTGGCTCAGACAATACAGGTTCATTTCACAAATTGAAATTTGTATTTTTTTTAGGGCATTGCTGACAGTTTCTTAAAATCTAACAGGAAGTTTTGTTGGATGTTCCTCCCATACCTGAACATGAGGCTGCTTGTGCATTATTTTATTCTATATCGTCAACTCAGGTAAGAATAATTACTTCTACCTATTCTCTCTTTGTTTCAGATTGAAGGCATGTGTGGTTGCAAAGATTTGGTTTGACAAGCAATGTGATGGTTGATTATCAATTAGGGAATGTATAAAGTCAAATAACCTACCACACCATGTATTTCTGCTCCCTTTTTGCTTGAGCCTTTGCCTTTAGTTGAACTATACTTTCCAGAATATTTTTGGTGAGAGCAACTGCATTATTTTATACCCGCCCTGGCCTTACAAGGAAGCTTATTCTTCTTTTCCACTGATGTGCCCTGTAGCAATTGCTGTTTTTTGTTTACCACATGCGCCTTTTACTGATGAGGATATAGACGTGGCAGTTGTAAAATAAAGTGTTTTTTGGTGTAAATACAGTGTTTTTTGGTGTGCACTCGTATTTACTTGTGACAGCTATTGTTTATCCATAACAGAGTGTTGAACAACAAACTTTGATTATCTGCTTCCTTTTTACCTGATTACATACTTACAGAAAGTTAACAGCCTGGCTTGGCAGGGATCAATCTAGGGAAGTTTCTTATTAAACGCATGATTACATTGGTGAAAAGAGATATGCCACAAATATCTGTAAGTATTTTTTCACTCTCGATCTTATAAAATTAAAAAACTGGTATCTTTATTGAACAAACTTTCCTGTAAGCATTGTTGCTTCATTCGGTTGAAACATGAATTGTTTTTTTTTTTTTTTTTTTTGCGTTAGCAACTTGTGTTACTGGTGTGAAGCTTACCCTCTTCACTCGATTAAAGTCCTTTAATATTAGTTGTTTTATTGGAAAAGAAGAAGTTACACTGATCTTTGCATTTTCTGGAATCTGGAATGCCATGGTTAATTAAAGTCTTTTGTCTTGTGAGGTTCTATTAGTTGCTGACATTTTTCATTTATTCTACAAAGACATTTGCAACTCTAAGCCCAATCCCCGGATTCATGCAATGGTTGCTATCTAAGTTGGCATCTCAATCAGTAATTGCTAAAGTTGACAACATGGAACAACCAACAGGTGGATCTAGGTCCACTTTTCAGGAGAACTTACTTGAACCTGATGAAGAAAGAATGCTTTTGAATTCTGCTCCGTAAGTTTCTATTTGTTATCTGTCTCTTTGAATTTTGATTATTCAGCTGTTCTTATCCCCAAGAGAGTCTGGAACCTCATATTTTCCCCCCAGTAGCATCTGGAATACCATTCTTTAAATACAGCCTGCTTCCAAATTTTCCTCTTTTTTTTCTTGCTTCATTCACCCCTAGGTCATACACAAACCATTAGTCTTTTCTAAACCATAATTTCCTACATTTTTTTTACCGACCTAACACATATGAGACTACTAATTCCCTCACCCAGCAACTCATTTTTTGATCTCATTTTTTCACCTTTTTACTATCTTGCTTTGCTATTTTCTTAATGAAGCAGATCCCAAAGAGCCTAAAACTTGCTCTTTCACCAATTTAGGCTCTAAATTGCTTTTAGTAGGTTTTCCTAGTACACAAAACACATACACAGAGTATGCAAATATGTCGTGCTTCTGATAGTTCAGGATGATCTGAAGCCCTGTAACCTAATAAGTTTGTACCCTCTTATGTCTTACACAATAGTACTTCGTGTCCAAAGAAGCTGCAAGTACCTCTTTGAACAACATTGAAAGTTTGCAGGTCCAGTCCCCAGCATATAAAATATGGATACATGATCCTTGATGCTCTCTGTTTTCCTCAAAACTCTAATGCTTCTGTGCACAACCTCTCCATTGTCCTCTTGGACTAATCACGATGATACTATTATGTTTCTAAAAATACGACTAGTTAAAAACTTACATTACAGCATTGCTATAGGCTGGATAACACACTTATACCTGTAGGGAGACTTATGCTGGAAAAAATGGCATGGAAGTGATGCTAAACTTGCTGACATCCAAAAACTATGAGTGGACCAGTTCAGCCGAATTACTTTCTGCTTTGAAGCCCCCTCTAATGCGGCTGTGTGCCAGGTAAGATAACCTGAACATTCAAGTCGAATTAAAGTGCCGGCCAGGGGCTTTGAAAAACACTCACTAGTTTATATTTCCAACTGAAATGTGGAAGGGACCAAATTCTCATGAGGCACTGCACTTGAAGCATTGTATGATACTAATTGAAATTATAACTTTCTCTTCCTTCGGTACAAGGAACACCTATTCATAACGTTGTTCCATTTGTTTCATCAAAATGATAGGTCATGTGTTGTAAGTGACACAGAGGTCTAATAATTGGGCATGCTGGAGATGTACTTATATTTCTCAGCTCTGTTGTTGCATAAAGCTTATTTTTCTTCATTTTATGAAACTATTTATAGATTTTGGTTTTATGGATATAGGTACCTTCTCCAAGAGAAGAAGAGAGGAAAAGCTCTAGATACCGTGGCAAATTTTCACTTGCAAAATGGAGCGGTATAACCTTAATTTTGTAAATTAGTAATTGAATCACTTATAGCAATCACATCTACTAGCTGGCCTGATATGGTTTCTCAATATATTATATATCAGTTTAATTGTTTCATCATGGATCGATTTAGAAGCCTGTAGATTTAGAGTTTGAACATGCTCCTGTTGATTTCATGTTGTTTACGACTTGAAGTTGGAAAGCTTATAAACAAAATGATCTCCAAGTTGAAAACTTTTTTATACTAAAATTATGCATTTCAATGTTTAACAGATGGTTGAAAGATTAAATTGGATGGCAGACCGGTCAGAGAGAGGACTTCATCAAAGTGGAGGTATCATGGTGAACTACGTGTACAGGTGACTCTTCATAAAACCAACAGTATTTTCTGATTGTGCACGATTCACCAAAGGAAAGGCTGCTTCCACATACGATACTCATGGTCTGGATTAGATCTAACCTATGAAGCTCAGATGCTTCAAAACCCCTCACTTATCCATATCAGGCGTGTATCACCATTCATACTTGACCAATACTTTCAAATACATGTCAAATACTACTATAATGTATCCAAAATTAATAAATAGTTTCTAGAATTGACATATTAACCTATCTGTATCATGTTATATCCGTATCCATGTTTGTACTTCCTTGGATCTAAGATTTGACAGTTTTTTCGTAGAAGACCTGTCCCTTAATTAAACCAATAACAGTAGCTTTCCTAGTTAATTTTTCTGCTGACTCTTCTCATCGTTATTGAACTTTGCTAAAACAAAGAATTGAAAATTATGGACAATTTTTTGATGGATTTGTGGCTTGATAATTTTTTATTCCACTAAAGTTTCAACCACGCACTAATGAGATACATTATTGAAAATGACTTGCAGGGTGGAGTGCATAGAACAATATGCTCAATCATATTTCAGCACTGGGCACATACATGCTTCAACTGATATTCGCCACTATACCATGGTAACATGTTTTCCATGCATAGTATGATTCTGCATTTTCAATTCGACTCTGCATATTCAAAAAACAAAAATCCCCTTTTATTTTGTTTACCACCTCTGATTTGGCTATTGTTTGCAGGCACAGAAGGAACCTGAAGAGACCACCACAGCTTAGCTTTGAGGGATAAAAATGCAGTATATAATTTTGGTTCCAGTTTAGCTATATCTTGCACGTGTAGATTACTAGAACGTGTTCAAGGAAGGACAGTTAGCTCAATTTATGGTATTGGATGAGCTTTGATCACACTAGGCTCGCAAAGATGCCATACTTGTTCTGGATTCGACCTCGGACAGTGATGTTATTACACGGTATTCCTGTAACTTTCTACATTTTGTTTTCAAATTTCCTTGTAATATGAAACTAAAAACCAATAAACTGTCTACATTGTACACAGATGGAACACTAGAAAGCATTACAATAAAAACATCTTTAGTGTAATCTTCATTAAACGTTTATATATCACAATAATTTGGCCTCAAACGCTTCCATTCTGTGACTGAGCTTTGGGACTTTAAACCATTTGAGAATGGTGAAAACAGCTTGAATCGGAAGGACATTTCTGTTGCATAACACAGGTGATGGTGTGATAAGGCCAGAACATCGGATCGATTCAGACACACAAGTGCTGGTGCATATATAGATTGATCACTTCTCGTTTTCTACTGTATGCCTTGTTTCGACAACATAATCTCACATCAGCCATCTGTAAAAAGTAGCAAAAGGAGGCAACACAACCACAAAATGATGAAAACAAAATTCATCCATTATGATTTATCAATGAGAAGCATCAGAAACAAACTGAATTCTGACCTTGACTGATAATCTCTTCAAGTTGTCCCTTCCAAAATCGTTATTATGGTATGCAGATCGAACCTACATCAACATGCCATAATTTAGATCATTGTTTGCTTAGCATTTTGGATAAACAATGAAAATGTGAAGAACCACAATTAATATGCTAACCTCTTAAGATTCGTAAAGCTGTAATGCGGACGCCATGTGATGATTTAATCATGGGATTTGGGCACATTTTAGAGAAAAAAATTTCTGATGTTAGAGATCAATAATTAAGAACAAAAAAAAAAAAAAAAAAAAGAACATAAGAACCAAATGGAGATTTGTGGTCAGCATTATCCGAACCATGGATCCTAATTTTTTTACTTGTTAGAATATCTAATGAAATGTAAAAAAAAATATTCAATAATAAAATATGAATTAGAGCTATAGTTTTAAAGACTTTTTCGGCAAAACTCTTTTTTTTTATGCTTGTTTTTTTCTTGTTGGTTCGATTGTGTCAATATCTTTTACCATAAAAAAGGTTTTCTTTGAATTTATCTCATCATCGTAAGTCTGTCTTTATGGAGTAAATAGAAAAATAAATATATTTTCTTTTTTGATTCATTTCATGCACAATTCTTTATTTAATCAAATACCTATAAAATTTCTTTCTTGTGAACTTGAACTTGAGGCTTTCATTTTAGAACCAGATTGAATCTTGAAAATGATGCACTGAGTTCAACCTCTTCTTTACAGCATAGGGAAAAAAGAGTTTGGAAATTACTTCATGAAGTCTTACATTATGCGTGTTGACTTAGTCTCCTGAGCTCTTCCTAATTCCAAGTCCTTTCCATGAAATTTTCCTTTCGGAAATGAAATATGCCTAAAATATGGGGTCCCATATCAAGTTGATTTTTTTGCTGGTCTCTCCATAAACAGCTCTCAGGTCAAGCAAAAGTTGCAGAATTATGATATCAACAATGGAGGAAAAACCAAAAGAAGCTAAAACGCCAATGACAGGCTTTGCGTCAATAAACGAAGACCTTTTCCAAAACATACTAAAACGAATACCAGCTTTATCCTTTGCATCAGCAGCTTGTGTAAGCAAATCATGGAACCGAAATTGCAATCAAATCCTCTATAAACCAAAGCTTGCCTCCTCTTTTTCTCTCAATCCAGTCCAAAAGGTTTGTTGGGTCTTCAAAAAAACCAACAGAAAAGCCATCAATTTACTGTACAGTCTCTAACTTGAATAGAGTTTTTGTTTCTGATGATGGTCAAACAGGTTGCATTAGAAGAGGTTGTCAATAAGGTTCTCTCCGAGCCAATTAGACCCCAGTTTGCCATTGCAAATGTTATTGGGAGTGGAGTTCATTTGAGTGGAATGCTCGATTTTGTAAGATTGAACATTAACTGCAACATCAAGCATGTTCTTGTGGATTTTCTTCTCTTTTTTTGGTGTTTTTGTTAAGTTAATGTCGGATTGCCTGTACGGTTTGTGTTATAGCTAGCAGCAAAACTTGGTTCCAAAACTCCAATTATCGTGTCTTGTGCTGGTGGAATCATGGGAAGAGATGCTGTTACTGATGAATATAAAGAGGTCAGCACTGTAACATTCTTTTAATTGCTTGCTTTTGTTCTTTCTAAGAGACATGAAAGAATGCATTATTGGCTTCTTTTAAAAAATATGTAGGTTATGATAGAAGATTTTTGGGTTGATGGTGCATCAAACTCAAGCTTTGGTATCATGTTGTCTGTGGGATTTTTACCAGGACTAAAAGTTGATGCCATCCCGCTGCTACGACCAAGAAAGGTAACAAATTATGCAACCAATTACCCTTCGTTTAAAAGATGATGCTCTTAGTTGTTAGTATCCAAGGATAGAGTAGACAAACACAAAAAGGATAGAAACATGTTTGGTTGGAAGGATAGAAACAGACATAAAATAAATCTGTTTATAGTGCAGTTTTGAAGTGAATTCTGTCATTTTAAAACAGGAAAGACAGGAGGACATGTCCCATATGTCCTCACTATCTCTATCTTTTCTGTCTCAAATTCTAAGTTTGGATGGCTTGTTTAAGATCGGATCGAGAAGTCTTCTAATCTTAGTGTGCAAAAGGTGGTCCGATAATATCCTTACTGTTAAAACCTTGAAAAAATCTTAAATTGCATAATCAGTGAGCCATAAAAGTATCAATTGAAGAAAATACAGACCTTTATGTATTTGTTGACAATAAGCTAACTAATCTTGAGTATTTTTTCTGAAATGGTAACATCAGGCACGGGGAGTGGCAATGGTTGATAAGTTCGTGATGGATATTAGGAATTATGCAGCTTTAGTATCTGATTCCACATCACCGAGTCTGATTATAATGTTTGGAGTGAGCGAATTTTTTTCTTATTTTCTTGCAAATATCCTTGTATTTCTTCAGAAAGTTTCTTGCTAAGATGTGACTTTAATTCATGCTGATACAGAGCGAAAAAACTGACCAGAAACCTGTAATGGAAAAGCTGGGTGAGTTTTTCTCAACTAAAACCCTTGGCCTAGATTTTTGTGATTGAAAAGCTGTAACGAGAACTTTTGTGCTGCTATAGAGCGAAAAAACTGACCAGATTCCTTGGCCTATATTTTTAAAATATTTGCCAGACATGATAAACTGTCGCACATCAATCTACTATATTGCTTCTTGAAGTTGATAGTGCATTGTGTGTTGCAGATCATGCCATGTCGAGGGAAACAATTGTTGTCGGCGACGAGAGAGCTCAATTCCTGTACAGAAGTGGCATAGAGTCAAGAAATGTCTATTATGGGAGCGTCGATCATTATTTTTCTGATGCAGTTGCTCTTGTATTTGCAAGGGATCAAAACAGGCCTTCTGGTATTTTAACTCTATTCATCTATGTTCTTGCAACTAAAATAGATAGACAATGTACTTGCCTTTTCTTGATCCTGATCAATCTGTCTTAATGGCAGGCACAGGGGAAATCCATTTCCATTCTGCATTATCGAGTGGTGTTTCTGCAATAGGTCCAAGGTTCAAGGCAGTTTCTGCCAATGAGATTGAATCTGAGACAGGTCTTAGTACATGGCTTACTGTCAGAAGAGAAGCAGAACAAGAGATTCTAGGTGGTCAAAGGATTATAGATGACATCAACAATGAGGTATGATATCTAGTCTTTTGGAAAGCCATGCTTTAGGCATCTGGTGTTTTCCTAAGGAAAAATGATTTGTAGACAGTAGATTTTTTGGGAACATTGTATAGTTTAGTCCCTATCATTTTTGAAAAGAAGAAAAACAGTTCCTTCATTTAAAGATTTTGTAATTAGGCCCCTTTATTTTGAATTTGCTTTTCTTCTTCCTTCATCAAAATTAAAATACATCCCTCTTTCCTCTTTTCTTCTTTTTCATACATCAAAACAAAACAAAGGGCCAGCCATAGCTGTACTTTCTCTCTCCTCATTTATCTCTCTGTCCGTAGGGATCGAACTGTAAAATAAATAAAAATAAAAATGCAAATTTTGAAATAATTGAGGATTGAAATAAACATTTATCATAACTTAATAAAATAAAATTTGATCACTTTAATATATTGCATTCGAGATAAAATGTACTGTATAATGCAAATTCTATACTGTCTAAAGACAATAACACATAATGTAAATTCTCTGCCACTCTCCTTCATTCGTGCATGTTGCAAGCCACTTCTGCTACCATATATGAACATCAAGTTCTTGAGCTGTCTACTAATTAGTGTCCTATTAATTATCTTGATTCTTAATTAATTCATTAAATTCTTTCGTTGTTGTTAGTTTTCTATTGTATTTGTCTCTTTTCTGAATTATAATTTAATATGTTATAGTTGGGGAACCAAACTAAACTGTTCATTGGAGTTTCTGAACAAAGAAAATGCTTTGTTGGGCCAGAGAAGCCAAGACAGATAAGATCTCTAGCTTTCCATGAAGTTATGGGGTGAGTGGTTGAACTCTCATCTTTTATTTTAGCCTTGTACTTCATGCAAAAGTTTTCCATGTACTCCAAAGAATGTGCAAAACTTGAAAAATTGCAGAAGTTACAGATATTTTCCGTCTTGATCACCCATTAAACATAAGGGTTGATCAGTGGTATTTGTCATTACCATAGCCATAAATTAATTTAGCAGCTTTTTTCATTTGTTTGATTTAAGACCATTTTCAAAGATTCTCTTCTCATTGTGATAGTTGCTTGTCAACAGTGGAGATGAAGAGCACCTTTTTGTGGATGGAGTCGGCATAAAAACCGGAGACTACTTTCATCTTTACCATCCAGATCCAAGCGCCGCATTATCTTCTTGTAGTAATATCTCTAAGAATTTCAGAAACCTGAAGCTAGATTGGAGTTTTAGAAGCTGCCAGCTTCATGCAGCTAGGGGTGTTGGTGAAAAGGAAGTTATTGGAGGTTTCGTTTTTGCTTGTTGGGGCCGTGGCGAGTCATTCTTTGGGCACAACAATGTTGATAGCTCACCATTCTTGGATAACTTTCCTGGGGTCCCAATGGCAGGGATATTTACTTATGGGGAAATCGGACGAGGCTTTTCAATCTTGAATACAGATGAATCAGGCCAAGAAGATAAGACTTTGTGTTTCTGTGTACATGTTTATAGCACTGTATATTTGTTGGTGTCTTATACTCCGGCACCTATAGAGCACTAGATCTTGTCTATCTTCTTCTTCATGAAATCGTATCTGATTTCGTGCATATTGTTGGGGTCATTGAAAAATCCTAGAGGTTGTAGGAGTATACTTAAGAACTACGTGGTTCTCAGGATTCTTTTCACATTTTCTGCTCATATTTTAGTATTTCTATATCATACGAGCCTCTATGAAGTTTGCTCGAACGTATATGAGTATATAAAATAGTTAAACGTGACTGCATAGTAGAAAATGTATAAGAACATATCGAATTAAGAGAACAAGTTTAGAATTTAGAAGCAGATTGAACAAGTTGATGAAGGATGGAATTTGGTTGCCTGATTGCTTTCAAAATTGTTTTCTCCCTCCCTTGATAATGGGACCAATCTACAACGAAAGAAAATAAAATGGATTGGACAAGGAGTACTTGAAATTTAATTGAGAAACTTTGGAAGTGGCCAAGGAAGAATTTGAAAACAATAAATACGCAAGAGAGAGAGGATGGTATCGGGCAAAATCTTTTATGAACCCACTAGAACTATCCTAAACCATGGGCCATGGGCTTGCTGGTGGAAGAGACAAAAACACTAAAAAATAAAACAATCTATTTTAACTAAATTTAACTACCTATTTATACATAAAATAAATACATGAAAAGTCAAAGTTTTAGGTGCGAAAAATAATGGTAGGTGATAGCATGAAAGCGGCTAATGGTTATCAATCAATAGCTATTAATTGTTATCATCAACTTTTTAGATTGAATTAGTTTAATCTGTTATTATCTAACTTGATTTAGCTGACATGCTTTTAAGGCATGTTTGAGATTATAGTAGCAGTTGTGGTTCATAGTGTTTTTTACTTAGAAATGTATCAAAATGATATATATATTTTTTTTATTTTTTAAAAATTATTTTTGAAATCAGTACACAAAAACGATCTAAAAACATAAAAAAAATTAGCAAAAGAAAAATTTAAATTTTTAAAAAACATGGTTTCAACCGTGTTCCCAAACATGACTTTAATCTAGTTCGAGTGTACAAGAAAATAAACCCAAATTCAATTTTTAGCCTCTTGTGTTCTTCCCCTCCTAGCCTTTAAATTCCAAGCCAAGTGGACAACTGGTTGTGACCTTGCCTTAGCCTCATACTATGTATGTATGGCAAGGATCAAATCTCACACATATATATCAGCACTATCTTTAACATAGACATTAACGAAATCCTTCGTTACAATCCTACTATCCCATATCAAGATAGCATGCGTAGTGATACATACAAGAATCAACATACCCTTTTCTTGTGATTGTTTAAATGGTGATTTTTGGCCATACTTTTTCTTACATTACTCAATCAGATGATACTTACCTTAAGATTGCAAGGAGTTTTGCTAACCTCACCACTGAGGATTGGGTACATGGAGTCATCATATGGGATACCACTAAGATACCAACCATGTTCCTATCAATGTAACATTGAATTGTTCATGTGGAGATGAGCAAGTGTGAAGGGATTATGGATTATTGTTCGTGACATACCCGCTTCGTCCAAATGAGAGTTTGTCATCCTTAACGGCGGAGTCCGGCGTGCCGGTGGACTTACTAGAGAGGTACAACTTGGGGATGAATTTTGACTCCATATATATATATATATATAAATTATGTGTTTTTCCAAAATCTTATCATGCATGAAACCAAAACGTTGTGGCTTGTTAGATGGACATTTTGGGATAATAAAAAAAACTTGTATCTTAATTTGGATCTTGGTCAAAAACATGATAGTGATTATATAATATGGTTTGTCTCTGTAACATTGGACCCCCTCGACCTAGTTA
>Ga0325401_1003935_pt1 | contig 13829 bp, 10 predicted proteins | sample PopdelMetagenome_FD_205666 | JGI IMG/M metagenome (GOLD analysis project Ga0325401, IMG submission 205666) | Populus deltoides microbial communities from Bellville, Georgia, United States - Xylem-PdKOR-R2 | ecosystem: Host-associated > Plants > Phyllosphere > Stem > Wood/Secondary xylem | place...
AGCGCGGCGAACAGCGGGCGGAACCATTCGGGGTGTTCGTAGAGGATGGCGAGCGAGGGCAAGGGCATGTCCCGGATGGTTGGCGCCGTTCCCAACGCACCGCTATCGCCTGAGGTCAAGGGCCTCCTGAACGAGTGCGATCTGGCGGGGTAGGCATCGGGACAGGGCGTAGCGCTCCAGCACCGTCTCGCGAGCAGCGGCGCGCAACGGGGCGCAGGCAGCGCGGTCCGCTAGCGCTTCGATTGCCGCAGCGGCGAGGGCCGCGGGGTCGAAGAACGGGAAGAGCCGGCCGTTCTCGCCGTCCTGGATGAACTCGCGGACCGGGGCGGTGTCGGAGGCGACGATCGCGCAGCCGGCCGCCATCGCTTCGACGCACGACCAGGACAGGACGAAGGGGATGGTCAGGTAGAGGTGGACGGTCGAGACCTGGAGCAGCGAGAGGTAGTCGCGATAGGGAATCTTGCCGAGGATATGGACGCGGTCCCCCCATTCATCGAGCGGGACCTCGGCCGCCATCGCTTCGCGCCAGCTGCCGCCGCCCTGGGGCGCGCTGCCGTAGCTGACCTCGTCGCCGCCGACGATCACCACCTGCGCGTGCGGACGGGCCGCAAGGATCGCGGGGAGGCTGCGGATGAACTGGGGATAGCCGCGATAGGGTTCGAGGTTGCGGGCGACATAGGTTACGACCTCGTCCGCGGGGGTGAGGACGCGGCCGTTCGGGAGCGTGAAGCGGGCGGCGGCGTTGGGGCGGACGACGTCGGTGTCGATGCCGTCGAAGATGGTGCGGATGCGGGGCTGGAAGGGAGCGGGGTGGCGGCTCTTCTGCCACTCGGTGGGGGACAGCGCGAGGTCGGCGGCCTCGAGGCTGAGCAGCAGGTGCGCGTTGCGGGCGCGGGCGCGGCAGATCGTGTCGAGGTCGGCGGGATCGTCGGGATCGAAGCCGATATCGGCGCCGACGCCGGAGTAGAAGAATTCGGCATAGGTGACGATCGCGGCGTCGGGGAAGATGTCGCGTACGAAGAGCATCTCGCCCCAGCCGGGATGGCCGACCACCACCGCCGGGACGAAGCCCTGCCTGCCCAGCTGGATCAGCGCGCGGGCGACCTGCTGGCCGTAGCGGACCGCGCCCTCGAAGGTGCGGACATAGCCATGGGTCTTCTCGCCCGCAGGAGCGGGTTCGGGATAGACCGCTACCTTCACGCCCCGGGGCACGGGCGCGTCGCGGCGGGAGAGGAAGACGACGCGATGACCCTGCGCGGCGAGCGCGGGGGGGAGGTGCTTGAACTGCGCGGGCATGTTCTGGTGGACGAACAGGATGTTCAAGGCGGCGCTCCGAACCCGTGCGATCGCACGGGGACGTGCCCGAGCGCAGTCGTTGCCGCAACTCCCGACCGAGCCAGTGTCGTCGTTGTGCAACACCCGAAGGCAGGTCGGCGATGCGAGCGCAAAGCCGTTTGACGCTGCCGCCCGAGCGCGCAACACTTCCCTCCGAAGCCATTGGCCGAGGGGGAGACAGGGTTTGGACCGACGCGATTTCCTGGCGTTCAGCAGCTTCGCCGGTGGGGCGATGCTGGCACCGTCGTTCTTCGGCCGCGCGATCGCCGCCGAGGCGCTGGAGGACGGGATCGAGGTCGCGGTCAAGAAGCGGCTGGCGGATGCGGCGCTGAACGCCTCGCGGAGTGCGGGCGCGAGCTATTGCGACGTCCGGGTCGGGCGGTACCTGCGCCAGTTCGTCATCACGCGTGAGGCGAACGTCCAGAACGTCGTCAACACCGAGTCGCTAGGCACCGGTATCCGGGTGATCGCGGACGGGGCGTGGGGTTTTGCCGCGACCAACGAGCTGACGGTCGATGCGGTCGCGGCGGCGGCGCGGCAGGCGACCGCGATCGCCAAGGCGAATGCGCGGGTGCAGGCGGCCAAGGTGCAGCTGGCCCCGGCCACCGGCGTCGGCGAGGTGCGCTGGGCGACCCCGATCGCCAAGAACGCGATGGCGGTGCCGGTCAAGGACAAGGCGGCGATGCTGCTCGACGTCAACGCCGCGGCGACGGGCGCTGGGGCGAGCTTCGTCAACTCGATGCTGTTCGTGGTCAACGAGCAGAAGTATTTCGCGAGCAGCGACGGGTCGTACATCGACCAGGACATCCACCGCATCTGGGCCCCCTTCACCGTGACCGCGGTGGACAAGGCGAGCGGCAAGTTCCGGTCGCGCGAGGGGCTGTCCGCGCCGATGGGGATGGGGTTCGAGTATCTCGACGGCAAGCCCGGCGACAAGACGGTGCTGCCCAACGGCGTCGTCGGATACAAGAACAGCTACGACATGAAGGAGGACGCGATCGCTGCCGCCAGACAGGCGCGCGAGAAGCTGAAGGCGCCTTCGGTCAAGCCGGGCAAGTACGACCTGGTGCTGGAGCCCAACCATCTCGGGCTCACCATCCACGAGTCGGTCGGGCACGCGCTCGAGCTCGACCGGGTGCTGGGGTATGAAGCCAACTATGCGGGCACCAGCTTCGCGACGCTCGACAAGCGCGAGGCGGGGTTCCAGTATGGCAGCCCGATCGTCACCATCGTTGCGGACAAGACGCAAGGTGGCAGCCTGGGTGCGGTCGGGTATGACGACGAGGGGATCAAGACCAAGCGCTGGGACCTGATCCGCCAGGGCAAGCTGGTCGATTACCAGGCGATCCGCGATCAGGCGCACATTCTGGGCAAGCCGGCGTCGGACGGGTGCTGCTATGCCGACAGCTGGTCGTCGGTGCAGTTCCAGCGGATGGCGAACGTGTCGCTGCTGCCCGGCACCAAGAAGCTGACGCCCGCCGAGATGATCGCCAATGTGGAGAACGGCATCTACATCGCCGGGCGCGGCAGCTATTCGATCGACCAGCAGCGCTACAACGCGCAGTTCGGCGGCACGCTGTTCTATGAGATCAAGAACGGCAAGCTGACCCAGCCACTGGAAGATGTGGCGTACCAGATGCGGACGCCCGAGTTCTGGAACAGCTGTTCAGGCATCTGCGACGAGCGCGACTATCGCCTGTTCGGGTCGTTCTTCGACGGCAAGGGGCAGCCGAGTCAGGTGTCCGCGGTCAGCCACGGATCAAGCACCGCCCGCTTCGACGGGATCAACGTCATCAGCACCGCGCGCTCGCTCGGTTGAGGAGTTCCAGACCATGAGCATCCTTTCCGAGGCCGAGGCGCGCGCGATCCTGACCAGGGTCGTGGGCCTGTCCAAGGCGGACGAGTGCAGCGCGACGCTGAGCGGCGGGGTCCGCGGCAACGTCCGCTTCGCGCGCAACGACGTGTCGACCAGCGGGGTCGTGACCGACACCGACCTCGCCGTCCGGGTCGCGTTCGGCAGGCGGGTGGGCACCGCGACGATCAACGCGTTCGACGATGCCGCGCTGGAGCGGGTGGTGCGGCGTGCGGAGGACCTGGCGCGGCTGGCGCCCGAGAACCCCGAGTTCATGCCGGCGATCGACAAGCAGGTGTATATGGCCACCGATACCTTCGGCGCAGGAACGGCGGCGATCACGCCCGAGTTCCGGGCCAAGGCGGCGGCCGACGCGATCGGGCCGTGTCGCGCGGCGAAGCTGGAGACGGCGGGGTTCCTGGAGGACGGGCAGAGTTTCGTCGCGCTGATGAACAGCAAGGGGCTGTGGGGCTATCAGCGCGCGACCGACCTGGACTTCACCTGTACGGTCAGGACCGCGGACGGGCGCGGATCGGGCTGGGTGGGGCGGAGCCTGAAGGATGCGGGCAGCTTTCGCGCGGGCGCCGACGTCCAGACCGCGATGCGCAAGGCGAGCGCGTCCGCCGAGGCCAAGGCGCTCGAACCGGGTAAGTACACGGTGATCCTGGAGCCGGCCGCCTCGTCGGGGCTGCTCGCGTACATGCTGAACGATTTCGACGCACGGTCGGCGGACGAGGGGCGCAGCTTCCTGTCGAAGAAGGGCGGCGGCAATCGGCTGGGCGAGCAGATGATGGATCCAAGGGTCAACATCTATGCCGACCCACGCCACCCGGAGTTGCCGGTGCTGCCGTGGGACGGCGAGGGACTGGCGCGGGGGCGGGTCGATCTGGTCCGCGCGGGGAAGATCGCGAGCCTGCCTTACTCGCGGTTCTGGGCGCAGAAGCAGGGCAAGCAGGCGACCGCCGACATCGGCAACATGGTGATGGACGGGGGCACCAAGACCACCGCGCAGCTGATCGCGGGGACCCAGCGCGGCATCCTCGTCACGCGGACGTGGTATATCCGGTCGGTCGATCCGCAGACGGTGCTGCTGACCGGACTGACGCGCGACGGGACGTTCTATATCGAGAATGGCGAGATCAAGTATCCGATCAAGAACTTCCGCTTCAACGAATCGCCGATCATCATGCTCAACAACATCGACGAACTGGGGCGGCCGGTGCGGGTGCGATCGGGCGAGGGCGACATGCTGATGATGGTGCCGCCGATGCGGCTGCGCGACTTCACCTTCACGAGCCTGTCGGACGCGGTCTGAGGCGGGTGACGCGTGCCGACGTGCTGAAGCTGCTGGCAGGCGGTGTGGCGGCGGCGGTCGCGGTGCCGCTGGCCGGGGCGATGCGGGGGACGGGGCCCGCATACGACTTCTGGTTCACGCGGCTGCGATACCAGTCGGGAGACTGGGACGTGGATGCGCGGATGCCGGCGAACGTGCTGACCGCGCTGGTCGACTATACCACGTTGCGGATCGACCCGAAGGAGCGGGTCGTGGCGCTGTCCAATCCCAAGATGCTGGGTTCGCCGTTCTGCTACATGGCGGGGCATCGGCTGGTGGAGTTCTCGCCCGCCGAGCGGCGCAACTTCGAGCGCTATGTCCGCAATGGTGGGTTCGTGTTCGTCGACGATTGCAACCACGACATCGACGGGCTGTTCGCGACCTCGTTCGAGCGGCAGATGGCGACAATCTTCGGACCCCGCGCGCTGGCGAAGTTGCCCGCGCGGCACCCGATCTATCGCAGCCCGTTCCGGTTCGACGGACCGCCGGCGACGAGCTTCGAGCTGAACGGCTGGGGCGACGACCTCGTCCACGATTACCTGAAAGGGATCCACATCGATGGCCGGCTCGGTGTGCTGTACAGCAACAAGGATTATGGCTGCGAATGGGATTACGACTGGCGCAACAAGCGGTTTCTGGGCGAGGACAATACGCGGTTCGCGGTCAACATCGTCCTTCACGCGCTGACCGGCTGAGATGACCGAGGAAGAGGTGAGCGCACAGGTGGCGCGGCTGGGCGACCTGCGCGACGCGATCGGACGGGCGATCGTCGGGCAGGACGAGGTGGTCGAGCAGCTGCTGATCGGGCTGCTCGCGGGTGGGCACTGCCTGCTTGAGGGGGTGCCAGGGCTGGGCAAGACGCTGCTGGTGCGGACGCTGGGCGAGGCGCTGGCGCTGGGGTTCCGGCGGGTGCAGTTCACGCCGGACCTGATGCCGAGCGACATCCTGGGCACCGAGCTGCTGGAGGAAGACCACGGCACCGGGCGGCGGGCGTTCCGGTTCCAACAGGGCCCGGTGTTCACCAACCTGCTGCTCGCCGACGAGCTCAATCGCACCCCGCCCAAGACGCAGGCCGCGCTGCTGGAGGCGATGGCGGAGCGGACGGTCAGCTATGGCGGGACGACGTACGCGCTGCCGCGACCGTTCTTCGTGCTGGCGACGCAGAACCCGGTGGAGCAGGCGGGCACCTATCCGTTGCCCGAGGCGCAGCTCGATCGCTTCCTGCTCCACGTCCGGGTCGGGTATCCGAGCGAGGCGGAGGAGCGGGCGATCCTGGCGCAGACCACCGGGGCGGCGAGCGCGACGGTGCCGGAGGTGATGACGGGCGAGGCGGTGATCGCGCTTCAGGCGCTGGTGCGCGAGGTGCATCTGGGGGACGAGCTGCTCGGCTGGATCACGCGGCTGGCGCGCGCGACGCGGCCGGGCGAAGGCGCGCCGGCGGCGGTCGGGCGCTATGTCCGCTGGGGCGCGGGGCCGCGGGCGGGGCAGGCGCTGGTGCTGTGCGCGAAGGCGCGGGCGCTGCTCCACGGGCGGCTGGCGGCGACGCGCGAGGATGTGGCGGCGCTCGCGAGGCCGGTGATGCGCCACCGGCTGCTGCTGTCGTTCGCGGCGGAGGCCGAGGGCTGGCAGGCGGATGCGGTGATCGCGGCGGTGCTGGACGCGATGCCGCCGCCGCGCGGGTGAGCGCGGTGCTGCCCGCCGACGTGCGCCATCGGCTGCGCGACCTCCTCATCGTGGCGCGGCGGGCGTCGGGGATGGCCGGGGTCGGCCTGCACGCCAGCCGGGCGCGGGGCGCGGGCCTGGAATTCGCGCAATACCGCCCCTACGAGCCGGGCGACGAGCCGCGGCAGGTCGACTGGAAGCTGTTTGCGCGGTCGGACCGCTTCTTCGTGCGCGAGGCGGAGCGGGAGAGCCCGGTCGCGATCTGGCTGCTGCTCGACGCCAGCGGATCGATGACGCAGGCAGACGGGGCGGGGCCGTCGCGCTGGGATGCGGCGTGCGGGATCGCGGCGTGCGTCGCGGAGATCGCGATCCGGCAAGGCGACCGCTTCGGGTGCGTGGTGCTGCATGAGGGCGGCGTGCAGCTCGTTCCTGCGGCCGCGGGGGTGCGGCATCGGGATGCGGTGCGGATCGCGCTGGCGGCAACGTCGCCGGGGGGCGGCTTTCCGGGCGAAACGGCGCTGGCACCGGTGTGGGAACGGATCGGCGCGCGCGACCTGGTGTTGTTTCTGGGCGATGGCCTCGACCCGGGAGCGATCGCGCTAGTCGAACGGCTGGCGGCGGCGGGGCGCGAGACGGTCGCGATCCAGCTGCTGACGGTGGCCGAGCGCGACTTCCCGTTCGACGAGGGACATCGGTTTCGCGATCCGGAGACGGGCGACGAGGTGCTGGGGGACGGCCGGGCGCTCAGGGCCGAGTTCCTGCGGCGCTTCGGGGCGGCGCAGGCGGCACTGGCGGCGCGGTTCGATGTGGCGGGGGTGCGCCATACCGTGCACGTGCTCGACCGGCCGCTGGACGAGCCGTTGCGGGCGCTGTTCGGGCGGCTGGCATGACCCCGGCGCTGCTGTTCCCGCTGGGGCTGGCGGCGCTAGCGGCATGGGTGGTGCCGCTGGTCCTGCACCTCAGGCGGCGGAGCGAGCAGCGGCCGATCGACTTCGCGGCGTTGCGCTGGCTGAGCCCGAGGCCGCGGCCCCGGCACCGGGTGCGGTTCGACGAATGGCCGCTGTTGCTGGTGCGGCTGATGCTGCTGGCTTTGCTGGCGGTGCTGATCGCGCGGCCGGTGCTGTACGGGGCCGACCGGGGCGAGGGGCGGGTGCTGGTGATGCCGGGGGTGGACCCCGGCCGTGCGCGAGCGATGGCGGGGGACGCGCGCGCGCAGTGGCTTGCGCCGGGGTTTCCGACGCTGGACACGCCCCCTCCGCGCGATACCAAGGCGGGCTGGAGCCTGTTGCGGGAGTTCGAGGCGGAGCTACCCCGCCGTGCGGCGTTGACGGTGGTGGTACCGGCCGTTCTCCAAGGGGCCGAAGCCGAGCGGATCAGGCTGACGCGGCGGGTGCACTGGGCGATCGTGCCGGGCGAGATGGCGGCTGGCAGGGCACCGGCGGCGGTCGCGCCGGCGCTGGTGCTGGCGGGGGACGGCGTCGGTGGGCGCTATCTGCGGGCGGTGGCGCAGGCTTGGGGGTCGGCCGGGCGGCGGGAGCGGGTGACCGCCTGGCTGGTGCCGGGGCCGTTGCCCGCGAGCGTGCGTGAGGCGGTGGCGCGGGGCGGGGTGCTGCTGGCGGGATCGGCGGTGACGTTGCCCGGTCCGGCGGTCGTCGTCTGGCGCGATGCGGCGGGGCTGCCGCTGGCGGAGCGGGGCGCGATCGGGCGGGGGCGGTTCGTCCGCTTCGTGCGGCCGCTGACGCCGGCGGTGATGCCGGAGCTGGTCGAGCCGGACTTCCCCGATCGGCTGCGGGTGATGCTGGCCGGGCCGTCGCCGGAGCCGGCTCGGGTCGCGGCGGTAGCGTATCGGCCGCTGACCGGAGCGCGGCGGTTGCCGCCGCCGGCGCGGGATGCCGGGCCGATCGTAGCGCTGGCGGCCGCGCTGCTGTTCGTGGTCGAGCGGTGGCTGGCGACCGGGCGGCGGCGAGGGACCTCTGCATGACCGCGGAGGTGCTGCTCGCCCGTTGGGTGCGACCGGCACGGCGGCGTGCGGTGGGCGTGGCGGTGTTGGGTGCGATGCCGGCGGTGATCGCGGCGGGGGTGATCGCGTGGCGGATGGCGGGATGGGGCGTCGCGGCGGCGGTGCTCGCGATCGGGCTCGCGATGCTCGGATGGTGGGCGGGGCGGGTGCGGTCGCTGCATGGGATGGGCTGGGCGGCCCGGCGGCTCGATGGCCGGCGGGACGACATGGAGGACAGCGCGGGGTTGCTGCTGTGCGACCCCGCGGCGCTGGGGCCGCTGCAACGGTTGCAGCGCGCGCGGGTGGAGGCGCGGCTGGCGAGCGGAACGCCCGCGGACCTGTGCGACCGCTGGCCGGTGCAGAGGCTGGCGATCGGCTGGGGTGTGGCGGCCGCGGTGGTCGCGGTGGCGCTGATGTGGCCCGGCGCGGATCGGGGGCGTCCGGCGCTGGCCCGGGTCACGGGCGAGGGGGTGGCCGCTCCGGGTGCGCCGCGGCTGATCGGCCAGCGATTGCGGGTGATCCCGCCGGGCTATACCGGACTGGCTGCACGCGACCTGCGGGCGCTCGATGCGCGGGTGCCGGAGGAATCGCACGTCGCATGGACGCTGCGCTTCGCGCCGCAGCCGGCGCGGCCGGTGCTGTCGGTGGACGGCGGGCGGGTGATCGCGCTCGTGCGGGACGGGGAGGGCGACTGGCGCGGGGCGGTGCGGCTGTTCCGGTCGATCCTGTACCGGGTGCAGCCGGTGGCGGGGACGCGCGCGCCGTTGCACCGGCTGGAGATGGTGGCCGACCGCCCGCCGCGGGTGCGGATGCTGACGCCCGCCGAGCCGCTGGTGGTGGCGCGGGCGGGGCAGCGGCGCTGGGCGCTGGTCTGGGAGGCCAGCGACGATCACCGGGTCGCGCCGTTTGCCGAGCTGCTGCTGACGGTTGTCGCGGGTGATGGCGAACAGGTGAGCGTGCGCGAGCGGCGGATGCGGGTGGCGGGCGCGGGCGGGCGGGTGCGGCGCTTTGCCGTCAGCCTGGACCTGGCGGGGCTGGGGCTGAGCCCCGGCAGCGACCTGATCGCGCGACTGGTGGTGGCGGACACTCGGCCAGATCCGCAGCGGGTGCGCGCGCCGGCGGCGATCCTGCGCTGGCCGGCGGCGGGCGGCGAGGCGATGGGTGGGCTGGAGGCGGTGACGCGACGGGTGATGCCGGCCTATTTTCGCAGCCAGCGGCAGATCATCTTCGACGCCGAACAGCTGCTGCGCGAGCGACGGAGGCTGGCCTCCGCGGCGTTCCTGGCGCGATCGGACGCGATCGGGGTGGACCAGCGGCTGCTGCGGCTGCGCTATGGCCAGTTCCTGGGCGAGGAGGCGGAGGGCGGGCCGCATCGCCCGGCGTTGCCCACCGCCGACGCCGAGCCGGACGAGCATGGTCATGCCGAGGGTGGCGCGTTCGGCGAGGCCGGCGACGTCACCGCCGAATACGGCCACAGCCACGATCATGCGGAGGCGGCGACGCTGATCGATCCCGATACCAAGGCGCTGCTGAAGCAGGCGCTGGGCCGGATGTGGCAGTCGGAGCTGCACCTGCGCCAGGGGGAGCCGGCGCGGGCGTTGCCGGAGGCGTATGCGGCGTTGCGCATCATCAAGCAGGTGCAGCAGGCGACTCGCATCTTCCTGGCGCGGGTCGGGCCGCAGCTGCCGCCGGTCGATCTGGCGCGGCGGATGACGGGGAAGCGTGACGGGGCGACGGGCGCGGCGTTGCCGTTGGCAGCGGTGGGTCGCGATGGGCTCGCCGAGGCCGCTTGGGACGACATCGGGGAGTCGCCGGGCAACCTCGCCGCGCTCGACCGGTGGCTGCGGAGCGGGAGGGCGCGGGTGCGCGAGCCGCTGAAGGTGCGCGCGGCGATCGATGCGGTGCGGCGCGAGCCGGGCTGCGCGCGGTGCCGTGAGACGCTGCGGGCGCTGGTCTGGCCGGCGTTGCCGCGGCCGGCGGCGCGGATCGGGCGGCGTGGGGACGGCGGCTTGGTCGGGCGGCGCTATCTGGAGGCGATCCGGTGATCGGCTGGGTGCTGCTGGGCGCGGTGGTGGTGGCGAGCGGGCGGCTGGTGTGGCGACAGCGGCGTGCGCCGTGGGCGGGGTGGCGGCTGGCGGCGCTGCTGGTGTTGCAGGCGATGACCGCGGGGCTGTTGTGGTGCGTGCTGGAACCGCCGCGGAGCCTGCGCGGGGGCGCGACGCTGGTGGTTATGACGGCGCGCGCGCGGGGCGGGGGCGGGGGCGGGGTGCGGGTTGCGCTGGCCGAGGCGGATGCGCCGGCCGCGGTCGAAGCGGCGCCGGACCTTGCGACCGCGCTGCGGCGGCATCCGGAGACGCGGCGGCTGCTGGTGCTGGGGGAGGGGCTGGCTGCGCGGGATCGGGCGGCGGCCGAAACGTTGCCGGTCGTGGTCGGGCAGGTGCCGCCGCTGCGCGGGTTGGTGCGGGTCGTGCCGCCGCCGCAGGTTGCGCCGGGAGCCGGCTTCGTCGTCGCGGGGGCGGTGGCGGGGGTGGACGGCGCGACGGTGGAGCTGGTCGATCCGGCGGGGGTGAGTGTCGACCGGGCGGTGCCGGGGGCGGAGGGCGACTTCCGGGTGACCGGGGCGGCGCGGGTCGCCGGGACGGCGCTGTTCAAACTTCGGGTGCGGGACCGGCGGGGGCGGGTCGCCGAGCAGGCGGCGGTGCCGGTGTGGACGGTGACCGGGGTGCCGCCGCAGCTGTTGCTGATCGGCAGTCCCGGCCCGGAGGCCAAGTATCTGGCGCGCTGGGCCAGCGATGCCGGGCTGGACCTGCGGGCCGACCTGGCGCTCGGAGGGGGGCTGGCGATCGGCGGGGCGGTGCCGGTGTCGGACGCGACGCTGGGCCGCGCGGACGTGGCGATCGTCGACGAGCGGCGCTGGGCGGCGATGGGGGCGGGCGGCCGCGCCGCGCTGGTCGCGGCGGTGCGCGCGGGGCTGGGGCTGGTGTTGAGGATCGACGGGCCGGTCGGGGCCGAGACCCGGCGGCAGTGGCGGGCGCTGGGGTGGCGGATCGTCGGCGAGGGGTCGGGGGCGCCGGTGCGGCTGACCCGCTACCACGCTGTGAGGGCGGGACCGGGGACGCGTGATGCGCCGACGAACCTTTCTGCGCCCGACCGGGCGCTGCCGGTGCCGACGCGGTGGGCGGTGCGGGATGGGGGCGGCGACTCCGTGCCGCTGATCCGCGACGCGGGCGGGGCGGCGCTGGTCCGGTGGCGGGCGCTGGGGCGCGGGCGGGTGGCTTTGTGGACGGTGGCGGACAGCTGGCTGCTGGTGCTGGCGGGCGAAGGCGCGCGCCATGCCGAATGGTGGAGCGATACGGTGGCGGCGGTGGCGCGGCCGCGCGTGGAGGCGCGCGCGACCCTACCCGCGATTGCCCGGGCGGGGCAGCGGATGACCATGTGCGGCATCGCGCCGGGAGCGCGGGTCGCGGGGCCGGGCGGTGCCGTGCGGCTGCTGATCGATCCGGCGACGCCGGGGTGCGCGGGATACTGGCCCGTGACGGCGGGGTGGCACCGGTTGCTGCCGGGAGGGCAGCCCTTCTTCGTCCAGCCCGAGGGCGCGCTGGCGGGCGTCGCGGCGGCGGAGCGGCGGGAGGCGACGGGGGCGCTGGCGGCGCGGCCCTTGACCGCCGCACCGGGATCGCGAGCCGATGCGCCTGGGCCGGTGTGGCCGTGGTTCCTGGGGTGGCTGGCGAGCGCGGCGCTGCTCTGGTGGCTGGAGCGGGGGCGTCGGGTGATGGATGGGCGGTTATGATGCCGGGCGCGACGTGCTGATGATGGGCCAGCGCCCGGGCACACGGGCGGGCAGGAGGGGTGAGGATGACGATCCGGATGGGCGCGGCGCTGGCGGCGGCGGTGCTGATGGCGGGGACGGCGCTGGCGGGGCAGGGTCCCTCTTCCGCTGCTCGCGCGCGGGCCGAGGCGCTGGTCGCGCGGATGACCGATGCCGAGAAGCTGCGGCTGCTTCACGGGCTGTTCCCGCCGATGGCGACCGGCAAGACCGCCGAGACGCTGATCCCGTCGGCGGGGCACATCGACGGGGTGCCGCGGCTGGGCATACCGACCCTGCGCGAGAGCGATGCGTCGCTGGGGTGGCCAACCAGGTCGAGCAGAGGAAGGGCGACGTTGCGACCGCGCTGCCCTCCAGCCTCGCCACCGCGGCGAGCTTCGACCCCGCCATAGCGCGGGCGGGCGGCGCGATGATCGGGGCAGAGGCCCGGGCCAAGCGCTTCAACGTGCTGCTGGCGGGCGGGGTCAACCTGACCCGCGATCCGTGGAACGGGCGCAACTTCGAGTATCTGGGCGAGGACCCGCTGCTCGCCGGGTCCATGGCGGCCGAGCATATCGCGGGGGTGCAGTCGAACCGGATCGTCTCGACGGTCAAGCATTTCGCGCTCAACGCGCAGGAGACCGGGCGGGGTGTGCTGGACGCGCGGATCGACGAGGCGAGCTTGCGGATGAGCGACCTGCTCGCGTTCCAGATCGCGATCGAGCGCGGGCGGCCGGGGTCGGTCATGTGCGCGTACAACATAGTCAACGGCGACTGGTCCTGCGAGAACGGCTTCCTGCTGACCGACGTGTTGAAGCGCGACTGGGGCTATCCCGGCTGGGTGATGAGCGACTGGGGCGGGGTGCACTCGTCGGCCAAGGCGGCCAATGCGGGGCTGGACCAGGAGTCCGGGCAGGAGCTGGACAGCAGCGTCTTCTTCGATCGTGCGCTGGCGGGGGACGTGGCGGCGGGCCGCGAACGGCTGGACGACATGGTGGCGCGGTACCTGACCGGGCTGATCGAGGCCGGGCTGATCGACGATCCGGTTCCTGCGCGGGTGCGGCCGATCCCCTATGCCGCGCATGCCGAGGTGGCGGAGCGCGCGGCGGCGGCGGGGATCGTGCTGCTCAAGAACGAGGGTGGCGTGTTGCCGATCGCGGCCGGCGCGAAGCGGATCGTGGTGATCGGCGGTCGGGCAGACGTGGGCGTGCTGTCGGGCGGGGGATCGAGCCAGGTCCGCTCGGTGGGCGGCGCGCCGGTCGAGATCCCGCTGTCGTCGGGGGCGGCGGCGAGCTTTGCGCGGATCACCTATCACGCGTCCTCGCCCCTGGCGGCGATCCGCCGGCTGGCCCCGCGGGCACCGGTGACCTTCGACGACGGGCGCGATCCGGCGCGAGCGGCGGCGGCGGCGAAGGCGGCGGACATCGCGATCGTCTTTGCCACCCAGTGGACGACGGAGGCGCAGGACGTGGCGGACCTGTCGCTGCCATACGGGCAGGACGCGCTGATCGCGGCGGTGGCGGCGGCGAACCCGCGCACGGCGGTGGTGCTGGAGACGGGCGGGCCGGTGGCGATGCCGTGGGCGCCCCAAGTGCCCGCGATCGTCGAGGCGTGGTACCCCGGCCAGCGCGGGGGCGAGGCGATCGCCGACGTGCTGTTCGGGCGGGTCAACCCGTCGGGGCGGCTGCCGATCACCTTTCCGCGGAGTGCCGAGCAGGCACCGCGGGCGCGGCCGGTGGGACTAGATACGCTGACCGAACTGGAGGCGCAGGCGGCGGCCAATCCGGCGAACGCGGGGGCGGCGACGCTCAGGAGCTTTCCGGTCGAGTATCGCGAGGGCGCG
>Ga0325401_1003937_pt1 | contig 13825 bp, 7 predicted proteins | sample PopdelMetagenome_FD_205666 | JGI IMG/M metagenome (GOLD analysis project Ga0325401, IMG submission 205666) | Populus deltoides microbial communities from Bellville, Georgia, United States - Xylem-PdKOR-R2 | ecosystem: Host-associated > Plants > Phyllosphere > Stem > Wood/Secondary xylem | place...
ATATATATATATATATAAAATATACTCGAACTCATTTCATAGTGCATTATATAAATATTATAAAAATATATTTTTTTTCACGTGAAATTCGAAGTACTTTATTATATATTTATGTTTTCTCAATGTGTAATAATACACTTTTTTTTTGTTTAAATACAAAATAAAATGACATGACGGGTTAAAAAATTAAAAACTAAAAAAAAAGACAAAACATCCCTTTTTTTTATTTTTTTAAGAGCTCTTTTAAAAACTTTTGATTATTTGACCTGCGGCGAAGCGCGGTTCACATCATTAGTGCTAAATCTATTAGAAAAAATGTTATTTCAGAGTTTTTTTAAAATAAAAAAATAATATCATTTTAATTTTTTAAACAATATTAATTTGAAAAAAAAAATGAAACATTATTATTTTGAACAAAAATTAAAAAATAATTTTAAAATTTATTTAATTAAATTTTATCTAGATTTCATCAAGTCAACTCATCAAGTCATTTGAGTTTGAAAGTCTAACTTCTAATTCGATTTAAAAACAAACATAACTCGGATTATTTTTTAGATAGATAAATCACCACGCCAACCTGTCAATCCGACCCGGGGGTTGATATCTATGTCTAATACCATAGGGTAAACATGCAAAAGAGCTAAAAGTTAGAGCACTCGAGAAGTTAATATCTGATAAGTGCAAAGATCCTAAATTAAAGCCCTAAATTAATCAAACAATATAATCTTGAATAAACATCAAAGATTCAGCGAAATGTCATTGCCAATTATCTTTTTCTCTGCGTCAATAGCTCCACTGTGGCTATCCATTAAGCTGTGCTTTGTCGGCCAAAGTAAAATCCCTTCCATGAGCCATGCAAGCAAAAGCAATCAATCTATCCACCAGATACTAGGAAATATTTCTCAAACCCATTATGGCTATAGCTTTGTTTCCTAAATAAGAAACGGGAAAAATTATTGCAGCAACTAATTTTTGCCTTGATTTGGAAAGAAAATCAGTGTTAGTGGTCACGGAAATCTTTTATATTTCCTATATAATAAAGGACCATAAGGTTATAGAAATATAATTGTTACATTGAGTGCTGTATTAGGTGTTTGGAGTTCTTAGCAGTCTGCCATTAAAGGTACTTTCTTCTGCTTTCTATTCTTTTGATTTTAATTTTTTTTTCTTTCTTTGTCTTTGTATCTTTTATAGTAATAATAACTGTTATTTTTCATGAGAAAATTAGCTTCTTTTTTTGTTTGGAAGGATAAAATCTAGCTTCTATTTCAGGGTTGCATGAGAGCTTAAATTAAGTTTTTACCCTTTAAGCTCTTCCTTTCATATGCTTTATAGGGTTATAGATTTTTTTTTCTTGATTTTAATTCTAATTTATGACAATTTAGGTTGATGTGGAACATGTAAATATTCCTAGAAAGAGATAATTAATTTTTATTTAATTATTTATGGTGCAATGATTATTTTTACTACAATTCTTGTTTCACAGAAGAGATAGAGATAGTTGCTGTATCGATGTAAAAGAGATGAATACACAGAAGAGATAGAGATAGTAAAAACATCATAGTATATTTATATTTATGTCACCAATGTGCTAGATCAAACAATGGGTCAAAAAAGAATCAAAATGGAATTGATAAGGAAGGAGAAATCTCGTATGCTTACATTCAGGAAGAGGAAGGCAGGTTTGCTTAAAAAGGCTTCTGAGTTCTCTATTCTTTGCGGTGTTGATGCATGCGTAATAATCTTTGGACCAAAGCAGAAGGATGATCATCAGCCTGTAGCACCTGAGACTTGGCCTCCAAATTCTGAAGAGGTTAGGTGTATTATCAATAGGTACAAGGGCAGTGATCAACCAAGAAGATGTTATCAGGTCTCTGACTACTTTGCTGATAAAAAGAAACAGATTGATTCTGAGCTTGCAAGATTGCACAAGCAAATTATCAAAGCTAAGTACCCTGCATGGGATGATCGTCTCAACAGCCTTTATGCAGATCAATTAAGGGTTCTAGTTGGTCATTTGGATGCTAAAATCGATCTTGCTGACAAGAAACTTGGAAGTTTCAACACAAATCAGTATGTCATGGGTGCACCGGGGGTGCAAGCTGCCTCGCTTAGTCCAAGCGTTTCTCACGACATGGAAAGCTACATGAAGAGTAGAGATGACAATTTCCTACAGCTTATTCACAATTCGAATCCCTTTGATGCTCAACCACCTATGGTATTCTACCCTGAGCAGAGTTCTCACGTGACCAACTTACTGGAGAGGAAGTATAGCAATGGCTACTCAACAGACTTGCAGGTTTACTATGAACCAAGGCCTTTAGATGATGAGTTACCAGTCGGTTTCCAATCTAAACAGACTTCTCATGGGAATGCAAGTTTTTGGGAGAGCAACAATGACAACTGCTATTCAACAGACCTGCAACTTTACTTAGAACCAAATCTATTGAATGTTCAGCCACCAATGCATTTCCAACCGAAGCAGAATGCTCATAGGACTTCGTCATATCTACATGCAATGGAAGATGCGATTATGAAGATGGCTTGCGATCAGAATACCAGCGATCAATTTGGTTTTAAGCTGTCTAGTAGTAGTAATCTGCCTTGTGTTAACCGCACACCATGGATGTGGGATAATGTATGGTTCACCAGTGCTGATTCCTCAGTGAGCTATATTGCTCCAACCAAGCAGCCAATTATGCCATCTATACAATTTCCCATGTCAAGCTTTCCTCATCAGATGCAGTCTTCTGAAGCAAGTGATTAATTTACTGGTAACCTAATTGAGTTTAGAGGGAAGGGTCAAGGCTACAACTAGATGCATGCAGGATTTTAAATTTTTTCTTACAAATTATGCTTTAATAACTGCAAGCTACCACTTCAGGTTTCTTGAACAGCTTTGAACAATAGCCCAGATCTAATTACAGTGATTTTTAGTTCTACATTTTGATGTATGAGGTGATGGTTTCGGAATATCAAATTATCATCCATAATTACAGTGATTTTTAGTTCTACATTTTGATGTATATTTGTGGAGACCAAGACGTTTAAAGAAGTTCAAAAACCAAAATATATATATATATATATATATATATATATATATATATATAGAGAGAGAGAGAGAGAGAGAGAGAGAGAGAGAGAGAGACCATCGAAGCTCTCTCCCACGTCCCTTGCAAAAACGTTGTTTTCACCTTTAAAACCCACCAGTAGCTGTCTATTATCAGTCAGGTTTTTGTTCTTGTTTTCGTTTTCTATTTTTCTTATTTTCATTGCCTTCATTGCTGGTGTCTGTTATTTGCGTTTTCTGGGTCACCTTTTCTTGTACTTTTTGCATCCAATCTTTCTTATCTTTCCTTGGTATATCGGAGGCAGGACCCAACTCAAATGTATCCCGACACATTGTGTCATAGATCCAACACATTGGGTCCTGATTGCATTGCAGCAGGCAGCAGGCAGCAGGCAGCAGGCAGCAGGACCCAATGTTATTGGGTTCTGCTGCAACGATTCAATAATTTTTTTTTGACTTACAAATAGAAAAGATAATACCTCCAACGCTACAGTATCATTCACAGTACAATAAATTTATATTCACAGTAAATACATAGTACTTTTCATATATATATATATATATATATATATATATATAATAAGTAACTTAAAGGAAAACCAGAGTAAAAGTCGTGGAAAACAACTGTGCAAATTCACTGTTAATTATTTTTTAATTTACAATATATTCATGTACAATAAAAATTTCACGCGTTTTAGAATTCTGTTAATAATTAATAATAATAATAATAATAATTTAGAGTTTCTGTTAATAATAATTAATATAATATAATAATGAAATATCTGTCAGGGATTACTACTAATTATTTTTAAAACTGGAATTAGAAGAGAGGATAATTGAATTTTTCTATTCAAATATAATATTTTTAGTTTTTAAAATTTATACTGGTTTAAGAAACATATTTTAGATGTTTTCTATAATGGTTTCTATAACTTTTATATAAAAAAAGACATGAATAATACGATTTTTATATAGAAGCATTTTTAATTAGTGTTATAAAAAATTAATTTTTTATTATAAATTTAACATAAATATTTTTTTTTAGCTAACAATATAACCTTTTTATGATAATTTCTAATTTGAAGAAAATAAAATTAATATTTTTAAAAAATAAAGAAATAAAACCAAGTAATTTGATTAGATTCAAATTCTTTAAAAATTAAAATTTATTTTTATTGATTTTTTTTATTCCAAACCAAACTTTCAAGCTATATCTTATTTAATTTACAGTAAATAAAATATAAAAACAATCTATTAACATGTATTACTGTTAAAGCGATTGCCTGACATGAAACGAAAGGCTGAGAACGGCCCAGCTAATAACACTGCAAAATAAAATTATTTAGCCCACAACACAGAACCAGAACCTTTGAACTGACACTTAAAAGCCAGCTTCCTTTTTGGCTTCGCGACGACAGGAACTTCAATCAACAACTTGGTGCTTGCTAACTATCTAGCTCTGTAATTCAGACATTCGATTCCCTTCTTCCTTATCTTTAACTCACTGAGTCCCAAGATGGTATTGGTGGTGGCTGTTTGGTTTTTGTTTAGAGTGGAAAAACAGTGAAATTGCGTTGTGTGTGTTCTTTTGTTTTCTTAAATGGTAACGGGTTTGGGTTCGGGCTCAGGGTCCGATCCGACTTCAGACTCAAACGGGTGGGGACGAGCTCGAGGGTTAGCGCTGAAGTCTCTGGTTTTGATTGGTGGGGTGTTACTAGTGAAGAGACTGACGAAGTCTACTACTCGTTGGGACCATGCGAAAATTGTAACTCAATCACTTACTGGTGAAAAGGTAACGTTTTTATGCTTCTTCTTTGTTTTTTAGTGATTTGGAATTCTGGGTTCTAGTTGAATATTGATTTTGATCTTTTTTTGGTAGTTTTCGAAGGAGCAAGCATCTAGAGACCCTGATAATTACTTTAATATCAGGTACTTTTTTTTTAATTGTTTTGTTTATTTTTTAATCATTTAGTGAATGTTGTGTAAATGATGAATTGGAGTTTTAATTGTTTTGGTGAAATGAAGGGAAGTTGTGTAAGTTGTGGATTGGATTGGAAATTTTAATAAAAGTTTTGATTTTTGTGAAGTGAATGAATTGCTTTCAGAAACTTTAGTTGAGGGTTTTTGTATTTGGTGCAGAATGCTTACTTGCCCGGCAGCAGAGATGGTGGATGGTTCAAAGGTTTTATATTTTGAACAGGTTAGTTTTGTTTACTGCACTCCTTTTAGGTTCAGGTGACTGATTTCCGATTTAGTGAAAATTATTAAATTTTTTTTTAGGCATTCTGGAGAACTCCTCAAAAGCCCTTTCGGCAGGTATGCTGTTTTTGCTGCAGTCTATATCATTATCAATACATTCGTGTTAAGGTCTAAACAATGGCATTTGTGGCAATTGTGTCCCCATTCAACTTGTTTTTTTGCTTAAGTTTGATATTTGCATCAATATATCTTGAGGGTTTTTTTTTATTAGATTGCTGTTCCTTGAAAATGAATTCCCACGAAAGGCTTTTGCTATCTGTATTTGAAGTTTAAAAGGTTAAGTGGTTGACTGGTCCAAAAAGAAGATATTGTTGCGAAAATGATTTAAAATTTAGTTGTCATGTTATCCGCTTTAATTCCTTACTAGTTTACATACTTTATTCTCTGTTCAGTTTTAACAATGCTTATGTTGGAGATAACTGGCAAGTTTATTTTTGCAGAGGTTTTATATGGTTAAGCCTTGTCCAAAGGAGTTGAAATGCGATGTTGAGGTGAATTTCTTCTTTGATTCACTGTTCTATCAGTGCATAATATCTAACTGTGCTTCCTTATAATGTGAACTCATGTTTAAATATGTGAATATATCTCTCTGTAACTTTTTAGGGCGCACTTAGAAAATCTCCAGCATCAATATTGTTTATACTATTAGTATAATACTGCTATACATATTTAGTGTTTGTGTCAAAAGAAGTGCCTTTTTTTTTTACTGACTATATTATCTTCTCTATAACTATTTTTATTACCTTTTGATCTTTTACAATAATGGTTTCTGAAATTTTATCAGTCTCGTTAATTTCATCAGTGTTGTGATTCAATTATTATTTACTCGGAAACATGTTCAGACTTACCATCAAACCTTGCATGGACTTCTTCTCATAGATGCTGTCATATGATTTCTTACTGTCATAAAACCATGAAAACTATGTATCATCCATGGATATGGTGCAAAACCATTTCCCTTTTGGCTTACCATCAGTGTTGTGATTGAATGGTTATTTATTTGGAAACATGATTCTCAGACTTACGATCAAACCTTCTATTTTCCCTCTCATTAAGTTTAATCGGTGTTGTGATTCAATTATTGTTTATCTGGAAACATGAATTTCATTCTTGCCATCAAACCTTGCATGGGCTTCTTGTTGATGCTGTCATAGTTTTCTTACAGTAATAAAACCACGAAACTATGCATCATCTGCGGATATAGTGTGAAACAATTTTCCTTGAGCGCTTTTATTAGTGCAACTATAATACTTCTTTGTGGTTCTCAATTGTAAAATTCTTATGAATGATTGACTCCTATCTCTTGTCCTGTGATTAAATTATTGCCTCTCCCTTTGCTTTCTGATATAATTTTAGAACACCTTAAATGGTATACAAAACCTTTTTTTTTTATCTTCTATTCAATGGACAGGTAGGTTCGTATGCCATTAGAGATGCAGAGGAGTACAAGAATTTTTGCGATCGATCAAAGGACCAGCGCCCACTGCCAGAAGAAGTAATTGGTGTAAGATTTCTAGACACATTCAGATTCTGATTCTGATTCCATGAGGTATTGATTTTATTGGTTTTTGGATTGGACTTTGAGGAAAACCTCAACTATGAATCTCTCTACGTCTCTGATTAGGTGGGTTTTGAACCTAGGTGTGATCATAGTTGAGTCGGTAAAGAATGGCCCATGACCTGCAACCTAATAACCTTGAAGTCTCCTTGACAAATTTGTTCAGAATACTCAAAAAACTCAAAGTAAAGACCACATTTCTTTGTTTTACTAATGTAAACCAGATGTCTAGACGGTGCAACTGTTCCCCTGTCCCACGCTGCATCTTTTCTCCCTTCTCCATCCTTGTAACATACCTACATCATTTGGAAAACTGTTGATTTCTATAAAATGCTACATTTGCAGAATAAGTAGAGCAAAGCCTAGGAATGTTTAATAGTGACTTATGTTTTGTCCTGATCTTATGAGAAACGATTAATTTTAATTTTGTGAATAAATATTACCTCTGAGACTTCTTAATGATTTTGCATTGTTATGCATGGTGCAGGACATTGCAGAACATCTGACAACAATACATCTCAAACGCTGTGACCGTGGAAAACGCTGCTTATATGAAGGCTCCAATCCACCTGGTGGATTCCCAAATTCCTGGGTACTTGTTTTTCACCCTCATTGTCATTTATTAAGTTCTCTATTTTCTCATTCCTAGCAGGCATATTTTCTGACACCTGAGAGCTTTAGATTAATGCCACTTGTTTTTCTAGAAGAAGAAACATGTTACATAGTATTAATATGGTCCTCCTTCCTTTGACAGAATGGAGCAACCTACTGCACTTCGGAACTTGCAATCTTGAAGAATAATGAAATACATACCTGGGATAGGGGATACGATGACGGTGGAAATCAGGTTGCTTTCATGGTTACGCATTTGATTTGAGCATAATTTTATTTGGGAGTGAAGTTGGATCTTATCTTTCTTCTTTTTGTATTCCCTTCATTTTATGTTAACATTATTTTTGGTTACAGGTTTGGGGAGTGAAAGAAGGACCTTACGAGTTCAAGCCTGCACCAGCTTCTAGTGTCAGTGAATTATTTTCTCCTTTAAACCTCCCCCCTCTCCAGTCGATGGAGAAAAGAATAGAAGGTTCATTTGTTTTGCAAGTGTGATCGCTTGCTACATGTATAATCAACCACGGCATGTAACGTATCAAACTTCAAATTATTTCACTAATTTATCTTGCCCCCCCGTCTGTGAGACCTTTCAGCAATTTTGTCTGGTTGTATAGTTATCCTGTTATATTGCTATTACAATTTACAATCAATGAACGTACCTGGATGATGGTTGAGGACTTGAGGGATTAAATCATGATTACTAACAATCATGTTAGGATTTGAGAGGCATATAGGTGGTGGCGAAACAGGTCAGAGGATTGGGCATATGGTGGGAATGCACAAGTTGTAGCTCCAAGGAATCTAATCTAATTTAGGTCATTATAATCATCTTCAGGAAATGGAATGTTTGTCTCTCCCCTTTTATTATTAGGCGATGCTATTTGTCAAAGGAGATGTTGCACAAATTTCTGACTTTGTTGATGCTGCAAGCCCATCAAGCTTTTGTCTTACCGCCAATTTACCACCTTGAGGATCTTTAAACAAGCTACAACTCCAACCACAACTGCGATTGGCAATGCTCGCCTGACAAGTTCAAATACAAATCATTAGTACGAACTACAGCAAATAAGCTATAAACAAAGTACTAAAGGAAGATTGCGTTATTTCACCAGTTGTAAGGAATCATGCATACCCAATTGCTCCATCTCTCTGAATCTGTGTTTTACGTGCTTTTCGAACATCTGTGTCATTATCATTTTTTGCCACAGCAGGCATGTATTCCCTAAATCTCCTTTTAGGAGCACCACAAACTACAAAGCATAATTTAACTCGGTATTTACCATAACCCTCCTTGTAATTGTCATCTAAAAAGGCCTTTAAAGGTTTGAAATTTATCACCATCAATTTTTTTTTTAATGTCAACTGCTTTTCCAGCATTTCCTTTATGATTAGATAGCAATGCTTAAATAAACCAATTGTAAATGCAAAGCATAAACACTAATAGCAGAAACTAGACATGATCAATTGACTTCTTGTGGGATGGCCACAACGTATTTCTTACAGTGGAGAATGAAGATTCTATTTCCAGAGATGGAAGTTACTGACCAGGGCAGAAGTAATTATCAGGTAGCTTTTCAAATGGTTTTCTGTCATTGTAAATATACCTGCACCACCATGATTAATTAATTATATCAAATTCCAGTCATTCAACTTTAAAATGCTAAAACCAAAGCAAGAAACAATCAAGAAATAAAAGGAAGGGGGGGGGGGGGGTTGGATAGTACCCGCAATATCTACAAATGTAGGCTTGCTTGGCTGCAGCACGCATGGAGAATCTTGGAGCAGCAGGTGCAAGGGGCTGCTGCTGATGCTTATAAGAAGTAATCAAGAGGTGAAGTGAAGGAGAAAAGAAAGATGATTTTAGAGCAAAACGATCAGTTGGTCCTCTAAGGCCAACATTGTTGCCTGTAAGAGATAAAAGACAAGGTGATGGTGATGGTGATGTTTTTGTGGCTGGAAGCCTCGTGGGTGCATGCAACTATGCAAGGCCATTTTTTCAGGACCTTCTCCTCTTCTCAGTCTGTCTTTGTGTAACAGTAGTGAAGAGAAAAAACATGTGGTGATGAGTGAGTGAGTTGTATAAAGAATGGAGGTAAATAGTGTAGGAGTATACGAAGTTTGGAGAACAAGCGGAAGCGTGGCTTTCATGCTCCCCACACAAGCAAGCTCCTTCTACCCACTTCTTTTTGGCTTTTCCTCATCCTTGTTACACAATGTTGTGGGACAGTCTGATGCCTGTAAGCTTTTTTTTTTTTTTTTTCAGGTTTTGAATTCAGGCGAAGATTACAGTTCTGCTCAAATTCACTATTGGACAATTAGCTCTTTCCCCCCTCTTTCTTCTTCGAATGATGATAAAAAAAAATACCCGAAGGGAAATGTCCATTCTAACAGCATTATTTTAATTCGAGAAACATGAATTAAAAATTTTCAATCAACACATATTACAAGGTTTGATGTTGTTGCTTTAAAAATATTTTTTGATTAAAAAAATATTAAAATAATAATATTTTTTTATGCTAGTATATTAAAATTATTCAAGAATACCTCAAAAAACATCAATTTAATACCTTTTCACATGAAAAACAATTTAAAAATCATTTAAAAAACAAGTTGTAATGCAAAAATAAAACTCACTGCTGTGCTTTGTAGTGTTGATTCCAATTTCAAAACAAATTAAAAATAATAAAAATAAATCTCTTCTTTATTTATGGATACAATTTTTTTAATTAACAATGGAAATAACTAAAATTTTACTTTTTTAATCTCTTATTTATTTATGGACACCATTTCTTTTTAATTAACGAAGGAAATAAAAATTTAAGTACATTTCTTGATGGATATGTTTGTTTGTTTATTTCTTCCTTTCTTAGTTTTGTCCAACTTTAACATAATTATATCTCTTTCCTGATTTCTTTCCTCTCTCTTACTTTCTTTAGTTTTAAAACTTTTATTGTTGGCATAAATCAGAAACCCTAACAACAATTTAAGCTTTGTTTCAGAGCACGGGTGATATGCTACCATGAGGTTGTCAATCAACGGGATCAGAACATATTGCAGACCCCATTTAAGGTTTCTTCACCCAAGGCAGAATACGACTAACAGTAACATCCTTGACCCTACATAATGGATGCTTAATCTGACATATTAAAGAGAAAAACCAAGATTTACACTTTAGGTAAACAGCCGCCTTGATTAAACCAGCTTCGTTGGAAGGACTACCGGAGAGGCTGCTAAGAATCTCTTCAAGGAGCATCCGGTTATAGCTGCTACCAAGGTTTCAGGTCACCAACTGGACCTGCAGTCCAGTTCAAGATCTTCTCACCTGGTCTCAGGTAAACACTTCTATCATGAGGCAATTTTCGTGCAAGTCCATTCAATACTTGATGGAAAGCATCTCCTGGTTGAGCAGGTTGTGGGAATAGCATAGCCTGCTTCATTGAAGGGTTAGCTAGCAATCTCTGCTTCCTCAATATTACTTCAGGTGGAATGGAAGTGAGTATGGTGTCCAAATTTGGAACATCTTCCTCATCTACATACACCCCAATTTCTTCCCATGGGATTGCATCAGCAAAGGGTAAAACAATGTCGTCTGCTATAATAACAGGGATACAGCCAAATATCACTGCTTCAACCAATCTTGGACTCCATGGGGCCCAGCCAAGGGGACACAAACAGAAAACAGCCCGCTGCATATCTTCGTAATATGTTGCTGGGTGCTCTGTGGAAATGTCAAAAAGCGGATTGTCCTTGAAGTTCTCCCAGACCGCTGCTCTAGCACCTCTGTAAACTCAGAAGTAAATTGATCAGTGATCTCCATTTAAGCCTCTATCACATAAAGGATCATTGCTAAAACATGACATGTATTCTTTCTCTTCCACTCAGCTTAGAATTGAAATGAGGAACTCCATGTATTTGACTTCTTTCAGTCTAATTGAAATACATGAAAGGATCATGATTCTAGTTTCACAACCCATACATACCCTACCAGGTTTCATTTCTGTTGGCATGGTTCAGAAATAGACGTAAGCCTTCACATTCTATGGAAAAGACTAGAAATAATCGAACATCTAATTGCTTTATTGAACATGGAATTACCTTGCATAATAGCCACCTTCTGGGTCATTTCCTACATCATAAAACAATCCTCTGAAGTACACAAAAATTGACCTGGGAGTTTTCTCAGGAATCAGGTGGGTTTGCATTTTCTGTGGAGGAGCATATGGAGGAACAGTAATGGAACCATCTTTTAAGCAAACATGATTTCTTTGTCCAAAAGTTTGCACCAAGGTGGCACGTTGGAGCAAGGGAAGAATTCCTCTTTCAATAGCCTTCTCTTCCTGCAAAAATCATGAACAAGGGAACATAAAATAAGAGTTGATGGAAATAAAAAGAATTGCCAGAGAACAACACTTTATTACTAATATACATATGCAATTAGATATAACAGAAAGATTGGAACCCCATTAGCTCTTCAGAAAACCACAATTCAGGTCAATTGATTCAAAAATCCAAATGCATTGAAAAAGATTGTTGAAAGAATCTGAGGGAAAGAAGGGAAGGTAATGAAAAAAGAAAAGGGTTTACTCACTTGATAATGGAAGCATGCTCCAAAGTCGTGTGGCACTACAAAAAAGTGGTCAGCACCTTCCGTCCGATTCCAATAGGGCCAGTTTGAAGAAATAAGCTGTATAGCACTTCTCATCATTCGCGGTGATTTGAAAGGCAAAGGAAGGCCATTTGTTGTCAAATCACAGGTTGTATATACAGGAGTATAAAACCAATCAGCTTCATCGGGGTTTAGGGTTCTAACAGGGCTAGATAATAGAAACCGATGCATAAAGATCTCAGCTGCGAACATGTGGGTGAGGCATCTTGGGTCCTTTTGTAGAATCTTTTTATTGTATTTTCTTGGAAGTTCATAGACAAAAACTTTCAGCCTTCCAACAGGATCATCTTCCAAAACATCACCAGCACTTCCTGCATGTTGTATAGATCAATCATACCTAAAGATTTCTCATATATTGAACTCCAAAACAACTTCTCTAGTTTCAAAAATCTACGCATTACCAAATCTTGATGCAATAAATCTCCTGTATGTAAAAGAAAAAACTTGACTTTCATTTTAGATAGCAAGAATAAGCCTTCACTTTACCCTTTCCTCGCCTCCACATTTACAAAATTACATCTCATATTGCCAATTGTTTTTATTGTCACATTGTTTTCCACGAGTCTCTATTCAAGATGCCATGTGGGTCTAACATACAATATTTGGACAGTTACATATGGCTAAAGCGTTATTAATTTCAACTTTTCAATCTCGAACTGCATACAAAATGAACCTTCAATGTGATCTAGCTTTCCAGACTTGGGCGGTTCCTTTTCATAGTGCATGTAATATAAGGACAAAGCACAATCAGAAACTAAGAACTAGGATAGCTCATACACTATGGCCACCTATGTCATCATTAATAGAAATGTGCCAGGTGTTAGGCACATTAGCACCCATTTACACATCAAGTTGTTTCCCCAACATGGAAACTCAAGACGTTAGAAACCTAAAGAGAAATTTACTTCCAAAGCACACCCCCCCAGCTAAAACTGTATTTCAGAAGGGTGTTCTATCAGTCAAAAATTACTGGGAAGCTAAGCTATTCTGACTGTAAACCACTTTCGGGAAAAAATCACCGCTAGAATTCTTAACTGGGCATCTAAAACTTCATCTTTGCAGGAAGATTGCAGTTCATTTCATCAGTTATGTATAGCATCACAAATTATTGGTGCAATATAATTAGCTTGCCAGCTAAGGTTATTAGAGAAATGGAAAGATTGTGCAATGCTTTCCTTTGGAAAGGTGATGACTCTGCTGCTACAGGTGCAAAAGTAGGCTGGGATTTTGTTACCTTGCCTAAACAGGAGGGAGGCTTGGGTATAAAGAAGCCTAAAGAACAGAATGTGGCTTGTATTGCCAGAAATATATGGAGTTTGCTGTTGAAGTCTGGTTCATTGTGGGTTGCTTGGTGCCATAGCTATTTACTATGAGAAAGAAGTATATGGAGTGTGAGCATCCCACATGACCAACTGGAATTGGAGGAAAATTTTGAAATTAAGAAGCATGGTTTGGGATTATTTGGTGCATGGTAATGGTGGTGGGAAGTGCATTTTTCTCTGGTGGGATAACTGGCATTCTTAACTCTTTTCATGATTTGATAAATCAACAAAGAAAGATTACTTCAGGACATTCCAGTTAGTTTCAACACTGAATGTTAAGCCTCGATGCTTAAATACATCAAAGAGATGCCATCACAATTATACCAATTTAAGATAAT
>Ga0325401_1003945_pt1 | contig 13816 bp, 15 predicted proteins | sample PopdelMetagenome_FD_205666 | JGI IMG/M metagenome (GOLD analysis project Ga0325401, IMG submission 205666) | Populus deltoides microbial communities from Bellville, Georgia, United States - Xylem-PdKOR-R2 | ecosystem: Host-associated > Plants > Phyllosphere > Stem > Wood/Secondary xylem | place...
GCAATGTTTCCTCAAGATTTCTTCTAGGAGGTGGAGCATAAGAAGGTGCATATCCATGAGAATTTTGGAAATTATGGTGTGCTTGAAATGGTGGCTATGAAGTTTGTGCATTATTGTTATCACTCTTTCAATTGAAATTTGGGTGATTTCTCCAACCAGAGTTGTATGTTTGTGAGTATGGGTTATGATTGGGCCTTTGGAAACTGTTTAAAGCACGAGCTTGTTCATGGAGACATTCTTTAAAAGAAGACAAAGTTGGATAGTCATTGGTTAAATGTTCATTGGTTTCATAAATTTGACACACAATGTCTTGAACAGATTTTAATTGACCACTCTTTTTTAATTCTAGTGCCTCGACTTTTCTAGCTAAAGATGCAAACTTGGCTTGGAGATCATGATCTTCCCTAAGGTTGTATATACCTCCACTAGATACATGAGGTTGGGTTTTACTTGGTACCTCATAAGTGCCTGTAGTGTCCCAATTTTGAGCATTTTCAGCTAGCAAGTCTAGGTACTCTATTGCTTCATTAGGGTCTTTATCCTCAAAAGTTTCATTGCACATCAATTCAACCATTTACTTATCTCTAGGAGTTAACCCTTCATAAAAATGTGAAACCAATTTCCATTTTTCAAAAACATGATGAGGGCAAGTATTAAGCAAGTCTCGATACCTATCACAACATTGGTAAAATGTTTCTCTTGGTTTTTGAGTGAAAGTGATGATTTGTCTTTTGAAAGAGTTTGTTCTGTGAGATGGAAAAAACTTCTTTAAAAATTATTGTTGTATTTCATCTCAAGCATGAATAGATCCTACTCTCAAATTTTATAGCCATGTTTTAGCTTTATCTTTTAATGAAAAAGGAAAAAGCTCTAACCTGTTGGTGTTCATGCTACAATTTGAGTCATTATAGGTGTTACAGACCTCCTTAAATTCCCTTAAATGCAAGTATGAATTTTCTAAATCTAAGCCATGAAAAGAAGGTAAAAGTTGAATAATGTCGGGCTTAAAATTAAAATGAGATGCATCAGGAGGAAAAACTATGCATGAGGGTGCACTTATTCTTGTGGGATTTATGTGGTCTCTAAGTGTTCCCACACGAATATTCTCATTATTCTCATTATGAAGCGACTGATTATCTTCTTCGGCCATATTTTCTGAAAATGATGAGGATACCCTACAAAGTCTACCACTTAATGTACGTGACCAAACTCTCATGAACGTGTAGGAAGAGAATAAAAGGAAGAAAATAAAAGAAAAGGAAACAAAACAAAAGAAACAAAGTTAGATACACGAAAAGTAAAAAGAGAAAATAAAATAAATACTATAATTTGTACAAGAATTTACCTCCTCGGCAACGGCGTCAAAAACTTGACACGACCAAAAGATTGATGTCTTCTCCCAAGTGAAGGAGTGTCGAAGTAATAAATAACTCGGCAAGACTGAGGTCGAACCACATGGAGGTTAATTATATAAATTATAAATAACAACAACAACAACAACAACAATAATAATAGTAATAATAAAGAGAGCTTTGAGATGTGATATTGATATAAGGATTAAACAATGATAAAAATAATTGTCAAGGTTAGAGGATCCACTAATGGTATTTCAAATAAGTATAGTATAAACTCTTATTATTCAACTGGAAACCACACACAAAAGAGGTTCCAATCGGATTATAAATTGTTAACATGATTACATTAGTTATCTTATTCGAATAATGCTAATACTTGTAAATATTGTCAGCCATTCATGATTATAACTTATGTTAACAACAAATCAAGTTCCTTTCATAGCACATGTGTCATTTACCATATGGTTGGGCTATAAAAGTGCCAAGTATTTGTTGTACCAAGGGTTATACAATATAAATCTATATTAACCATTTAACAAGCAAAGTATTAAAAGTGAACAAGATAAAAAATATAAAACATGTTAGTATCAAACATTAAGGTCCATGTTGAGTTTATATTATACTTATTCTTACACCATTAGTATAACTTTTTCACCTTGACATGATAAACTTAGCTAAACATAATGAAAGAGAGAAACATAAATAAACAAGGAAAGGAAATGAAAAGCATAAGCAAGAGATTAATATAAGCAAAACTTAAGCATTACCAAATATAAAGAGAGAGCAAGAGCATGATCTTGATTTGAAAACCAAGATGCCCAAATACATGGCAAATGCCTCCTTTTATAGGCCAAAATTCGGAACTATTAATTTGTTAACTAATTGTTGAGTGAGTGGCCACATCTTGACTTAGTGACAATCTTTATCTTCTTGTCTGCCAAAAATATCATTGATAACATAATAATTTGAACAGTCTTGAACATGAAAGTTCTAGGAAATTGTCTCAGCTTTCCAGGAAAAAGAATTTGAGGTCATTTAGACTTCTAGAACTCGAGATATGGGTTGAACACTGAACAGTGTCTAGGCTGCAGGACAGATTCAGATTTCTCTGTTGTTGCTACAATTTGAACTTGAAAACAGCATTTTTAAATCTTGGACTCTCATAAAAGTTTTAGGCCTATGTCTTAGCTTTCCATCCATATAAGAAAGATCTAAATCCAAGATCTACAGCGTCAAATATGACCCAATTACCGAACAGTATTCCAATTTGGACTGAACCAGCATCTCTTTTCTAAGTTTGACCCTCTCTTTTTCCTTTCAATTTTCATACTTAAACTCATCAATCAATCCTTTCATTTATATGATAGGCCTACATTTAAGATGAACATTTACCATAAATTAAAGGTATCTTATGGTATCATACTTGTTATTATAAAACATGCTTTAGTTAAGGAGTTATTGATACTTCAAGTGCAAAATGATGATATAAAACCTTGATAAAAATGCACTTTTAAGTACTAATCAAAAGCTTTGATTGAAAAAAATATTTGAGGATAAAAAAATAAATAAATTGAGTACCGGAAAAGAAAATGGTTGGTGAAGCTACAGTAAAATGCTTAAGTGTTTTAATATGTTTAGTAATTGTGTGATTTTTTTTTGTTGTGTATATCATTCTATTTACATACATTTTCTATTATGAATTCTTAATATCAAATTATTTGTTCATATTTTCAGTTTTGAATCAAAACAAGATATTATTATACTACTGTTATTCATAATTCTTTATTTTATTTTATACATTATTTTGTTAAAAATATAATTATTTTTAATAACACTTTTTCAAAAAGAATAATTAGATAAAACTGTCATTTTGTTTTTTTATGTATCATATAAAACCTTTTATTTATTTACAATACATTTTCTAAAAAAAATATATATACACATTTACTTTAAATTACACTATACTTTAAAACGCGTGGGAAAAACATTGTACATTTACTGTGAACATAGACTCATTACATTGTAGACTACACTGTAGATATAAAGTGTTTGCACTGTGGATAACACTATAGCACTAAGGGGCATTGTCTTTTCTATTTTTTAGTCAAAAAGTGTTGTTAGGTCGTTGGGTCCGGCTACTCAGCAACACCCAATAGCATGGGGTCCTGCCTCCAATTGAGCTCTGATTAAATCATTTGTATTGAATTTATCACGTTATACACAAGCTATTAGTGTGTTTGTTTTTGCATTTAAAAAGTATTTTTTAATTTAATTTAATTTTTTATTTTGAATTATTTTTTCATAATTTTGGATTGTTTTGATGTGCTGATATAAAAAATAAATCAAACAATTTTTTTTAAAATATTTTTCAATACAATTCCAAACAAAAACAATATTTTAAAAACAACTACCATTAAGATCTTAATCGTCAAGTAACTACAAGATCATTAATTGAAGATCTTTACGGTGAGGAGTCATTCTCACTATTGCACCAAAGGACATGATAGAAGGAAAGGATTTGTGACAAATAAATAAATAATTTAGACTAAAATATATTAAAATATGGGGTTCATAATCAAGGGTTAGGTCCTGTTGGCAGCATGACTCACTAGCAATGAGTCCTATTGGGCAGCCGGACCCAATAGCGTTGGGTCCTGCCTCCAACAGGACCCAATGACATTAGGTCCTATCGGAAGCTATTAGTGTGTTTGTTTTTGCATTTAAAAAATATTTTTAAATTTTATTTTATGTTTTATTTTAAATAATATTTTTATAATTTTGGATTATTTTGATATGCTGATATAAAAAATAAATCAAAAAAAATATTTTTAAAGATATTTTTCGATACAATTCCAAACAAAAAAAACATTTTAAAAACAATCACTATTAAGATCCTTACAAGTAACTGCAGGATCGTTAATAGAAGATCTTTATGGTAAGGAGTCATTCTCATAGTTTCACCAAAGAACATGATATATAAAAGGAGAGAATCTGCCACAAATAAATAAATAATTTAGACCAAAATATATTAATACATGGGGTTCGCAGTCAAGCCAAGAAAATAAAAATTAATCCATACTATTATGTTGCACGTATATGTAATAAAACTATACTTGCATATTATTGGGCTGCTGGGCAGCCAGATCTAATAGCGTTGGATCCTGCCACCAAGAGGACCCAATAACATTGAGTTTGATATTGCTGTCAAAACCAAGAGGTCTAAGATCCAATAACGTTGGACCCTGCTCCTAGCAGGACCTAATAGCATTGAGTTTGATATTGCTATCAAAACCAAGAGATCTAGCTTGGCTGCTAAACTAAAAATACTTAAAATATTATCTATATTCTTCGTATTGTTTTTACATTTGAAAAAAAAAATTATTATTGAATCATTGTGAAGTGCAGGATAATATGCTAGTACAATAAAATGCACGTTGTATTGTATTAGGATTAGAAAGCCATCACCGATCTAACACCTTCAGGCTGACTTTTGAAGATGTTAGGAATCGTCACATGCATGGCGAGTAGATTAGGGATGGTCATGTGCTACACTTGCCAACTTCAACTCCTCCAATTTGTTCTTTATTTTAGCTTGGTTTCTATTTCTTTTCTATGTGATTAGTCATTGATCTACTTATTATTTGAAAAACTATATATGATTATTTGATCCTTTATTAGTCTTATGATGGATTTGCCTATTTTATTTTATAGTAATCAAATAAAAATTATTAAGATTCTAGGGCCATTAATGACATGGAAAGTTGAAAAACAAGAGAAATATTGTCTTGGTTGCAAGGAAATTAAAAAGAACGAAGCCAAACAGATGAGAACGATATAAACAAAATAATTTTACGTGTGGATCCATTTTAAAATTCTTTCTGGAACTCTAAAAAGATTCAAACCTGTATTTATAAAGTTGACTTCAAAACTCTTCAACCATAGATCGAGCAAGGTGGTGGAGAACTAATTCAAAGGTTGAAAACTAATCTGGTAATTGATCCTCAAAGACCAATTTATTCCTAACTAGCCAAATACCCCAAAATATTCCATTACTTAGCAAAGTAACTGCTTGACTTTGAAATTTTCCTTTCAGAATACCACCCCACTAGGTTAACATCTTACCAGTACCTTCTGCCATGCACCATCGAATACTTAACCAATTCAAAAACTTGTTCCACAAAATCCAGATATGTTTGTAATGTAGGAAAAGATGACCGACCATTTCTATTGTTCATGAAACTTGAGATAGAGCAAAAGGCCGAGGGAACAAGAATTGTAGAGGTGTTTTAGCTCACCAGCAATCTAGCCAGAAGAGAATTGCTTTCCCATCTCCTAGTTTAAAGTTTTTTTTGTAAGGCATTTTAAATAGGGTTAGGAGAATTAACAATTGAAGAGATGTTTGTCCATGTATCTGATAAAGAACAATCAAAGATAGGAAGGCCATTAACAAAGATAGGCTTATACCTCTTATTTAAATTGTCCTACCAACCTCCTGTATGTGGTTCTCCTAGTTTCCAAAGCCATTTGAATAACAAGACTTTGTTTTTTCCAATTAGAGAGACCATACCAAGACCACCCTAATTCTTCTCCTTAACTTTTTGCTTCTAAGACACCTTACAAAGTATCTAGAGTCAGAGTTTCTTGCAAAAAAATAAAAAAATCATCTCTAAATAGAAGTAATTGTTTGAAAAACACCAATTGGCACAAGAAAGATGGACATGTAGTATAAAGGAAAAGAATTCAACACTGATTTTATTAGAAAAACACGACCTACCATGCTAAGCAATTTTCCTTTCCACGTGCCCAGTCTGGCACATATTCGAGCTAGAACTGGTTTCCATGTAGAAAGCCTTCTTGGGTTGGCTCATAGAGGAAGTCCTAAGTAACTGGTTGGGAGTGTCACTTTTGTTAAAAAAAAAAAGTAAAATTTTCCATACTAGTCGTGTAGCGAGCATTAAGGTTGATACCTATCAGGGAGTTTTTTTAAAAGAATTGACTTGAAGGCCTGAAGTGAGTTCGAACCATCTGAGAATCCTCTTCATATGAAGAAGTTGGTTGTAATCATTTGGTATAAAAATCAAAGTATCATCAGCATACTGTAAATGGCTAATAAAATCATATTGATTATTATCAATGCCTTTGAAGAATCCAGTGTTTAAAGCCTATTGGAACATAACTGACAATCCCTCCATCTTGATATAAAAAAGAAAAGGAGAAAGAGGATCTTGTTGCGTAAACCCTCTTTGGACACTGAACTCTTGATTAGGAGATCCATTGATAAGAATAACAAGTTGAGAAATTGAGAGACAAGCATGGATAAGACTCCTTCACTTGTAGAAAAAACCTAAATCATGTTGGAAAAAAACTGTAGCAGAATGGAGAAAGGGTTACTACTTACTCGATTTTGGTGGAATACAATACACTAAATAATAATACTCTCACACCTTTTATTATTAAATTCATACAATATATATAAACATTATAAAATATCTTTTACAGTCTTCAAAGTACTTAATTAATATTAGACTTTTTAATACTTACTTTAGATTTATAGTATTTCTGATGTTCATGAATATTTATTATAGCATTACCTTCAATACACATACTTTTAGTAAACAAGTTTAATAACTAACATTCTCGCTCTTAAACTTGTTCCATTCATCTTCATGATTCCAAGCTTCTTGTACAAATAACAGAAAGCATCAGTCTTTAATGGTTTTGTAAAAATGTTAGAAATTTGTTCATGAGTTTTGACAAGAACAAACTCTACATCACCTTCTTTTTTGTGCTCTATAAGGAACTGAAATCCAGTATCAATATGTTTTGAACGTTCATAATAAATTGGATTCTTTGCAAGTGCTATAGTAGACTTGTTATTAACAAAACTTTGTGTAGCCTTGCTGTGTTTCTGCTGCAAATCTTTCATTAGTTTTCTTAGCCATATTGCATGACACACACATGATGTCGCACGTATGTGGCGTCGCGGCAATCGCCCACCACCCTCATTAGGTGTGGAGTGTTTATCTTGGCAAATACAGGAAGACAAGGAATTCTTATTTTTTATCAATAGAAAAAATAGAATGGGAGTCGCAATCTAGTATTTTGGTCACTAGAAACCCTAACTGGTCTCAAAGATGAGGTACGGAGACTGATTGCGTAAAGGAAAGGTATTAGCACCCCAAATACGTCCTACATAAGGTAAGCTACATTGTTTTATTGTCTAATAAAAAATCTAAGGTCTTATCATATTGGTTCGTCTATGGTTCAAGAAAAGCCCTCCTCAGTAAGGAGGTTCTTATCTTATGAGGTAAAACTTAACCGTTCAAATGTCTATAAAAGAACTATCTTTTTACAATCAGGAATACATTTTACGTGTAAATTCGTAATCCCAGATATTAAAACAAAACAAAATATATTTTTTTTTTGGTTCTTTTGAAATATTGACCAAGTTCTCATGACTTTAATAAACTGATTATTAAAGCCAAAATACATGCTAATATATATATATATATATATATATATATATATATATATATATATATATATATATTGAAGATTTCTTTGTTGTATAAAAATACAATATGATTTTTTTTTAGCTTTGAGAGACTTGGCCATAAGCAGAAAAAATAAAAAATAAAATAAAAAAATATTTTTTTTATGTTTTCAAAGTTTTGACGAAAATCAGATATTTTAATATCGGATTTGTATCTTTACGATAAAAAAACACAGACCAATATTAATCAAAATGGCGTAAAACAAATACACGGGAAATCGCAATTTCTTTGAAAAATATTTTTTTTTGAAAAAAAGAGAAATGAACGGGGCCGGACCCGGCCCAATTGTGGGGGCTGGGCATGTATTGACCCAGCTACAAGGCTGGACTCAGCCCAACCGCGTGGGCTGGGTTGATGTTCCAGCTCAACACAAACAAAAGGGCTGGCAGCACAGTAACCAGCAACGGTGGTTGAAGGTGGCGGTGGCATCAACTGGGAGGAGCGGTGGCATCAACTGGGAGGAGCGGTGGTAGCTACTGGAATTCTTGGTTGAAGGTGGCGGTGGCAGCGACTGGGAGGAGCGGTGGCAGCTCACGATGCTGGTGGCGGTGGAAAACTGGGGAGAGCTGAGGGTGGCCGGCGGTCTCTTTTTCTCTGTGTTTTCTTCAACCTCTGTTTCTGCTCTCTCTGTTGTTCTTTCTCCTTTTCTCTGTTTTGTTTCGGTTTCTCCTCTATTGTTGCTTCTGCCTTCTCTTTCCCTCTTTTTTTTTTCTTTCTTTTTCCTTTCTTCCTCCTTCTTTGTTCTCCTTTATTTTTTCTTTTCATTTCTGTTGTTTTCGTTCCTTTTCTCTTCCCCTTTCTCTTTTGAAAAAACTGTCTCCTCTCTCTTTCGGTCTCCTTTCTCTTCACCCCTTTCTCTCTTGAAAAATCCTTTTATCTCTCTCTTTCTCTCCCCTCTCTCTCTCGACCTCCCTCTTTTTTTCTCACTGATCTCCCCCCCAAGCTGACCTGCGATGGCTGTTGTATGCTTCTTCTTCTAGGTGTAGAGACACCAATCTCAGTGTCTTCTTTCCCCCTCGTCGGTTTGCTCCTCCTGTCTTTTTTCTTCCCTGCGTTTGCCTCTCCTTCTGGTTTCCCATTTCTTCACCTTTCGAGTAGTATTTATAAGGGAAGGAGGAGCGGGATCGACCCTGCCCTGTCCCATCGCTGCGCATGGGGCGCATAGTTCTCCTGCTCTGTCACGGTTCCGGGAGAGGTGGCCAATAGAGGCGTCACTTGCAAGGCATGACTTCTCTGTTTTCTCATTATGAGGAGGTGCGGGGGGCGTCTGGTTTTGGTTTTAATAGAGCACATGGGGGGAGAGGAAGAAGCAAGGGGAAGAAAACAAAAAACTTCTCTTCCCCTGTTGCACGTCCAAAGGAAGAAGAAGAAGAAACAATGTCGCTTAAAAACGACACCGTTTCGTTTTCATTTTTATTATTCTTTTTTTTAGTGAAGAAAGCATGAAACGTCGTCGTTTTTCCTAAAATACGCCATTTCATTTAAATGGAAACAACCGCCAAAGCGTATCAGATTTCAAGACAGTCCTTCAATTTGCGCGCTTTTCAGTTTGGTCCTTGATTTTGAATTTCTTCAATCAAGTCCCTAATTGGCCATCAAACTTCAAACTTCTATGCAATTAAACCCCTGATTTGACCAAATCAACTCTCAAAAATTTTATTTTGACCCCAGAACTTTAATTTCTTCCAATTAAAGCCTAAATTGACTTTAAAATCAAATTTTCTTGTAATCAAACCCTATATAAATTCAATTAAACCTCCAATAAAATTTAATTGAATCCATGAACATCTGATTTTGGAATTTTTTGCTCAAATTGATTTTTCTTTGTCAACAGGGCTCTTCATCTGTAAAAATACGATGTCAAATTTTAATCTTTGAATTTTTAAGCCTTCTCAACCAACTTCTAGCCATTTTCTGGGCGCTCTGACATCCTCTTCTCACTATTATTATTTTTTAAATCTTTTTTGTTTTTAGTTTGAATATTTTTTGATTTTTTGGAAGAGAAAAGTGAATTTAGGGAATAACCAAAAAATGGGTTATGACACACGACATAACAGCAATGTATTTTGCTTCACATGTGGATAATGCAACAATAGATTGTTTATTTAATGTCCACGTGAAAAGAATATCATCAACATATAAACAAACAAACATTACTTTGCCTTATAAACTTTTCTTCACATATAATGCATGTTTATAAGGACATCTTGTGAATCCTTTCTGTGAAAGGTAGCCATCAATTTTGAAGTTTCATGCTCTTGATGCTTGTTTAAGCCCATAAATAGCTTTCTTCAATTTGCAAAGCTTATTTTTTTCTTCTTTTACCACAAAACCAGTTGTTGTTTTACATAAACTTTCTTTTCAAGGTTGTTGTTCAAGGATGTTGACTTTACATCCATCTGAAATATCTTCCATCTTTTCTGAGCTACTAGGGAAATCATCAGTCTTACTGTTTTAATTCTTGCTACTGGAGGAAAAACATCTTCATAATCTACTCCATATTGTTGCTTGTACCCCTTCGGTACTAATATGGCTTTATGTTTTTCAATTTCTTCTTTTGCATTCCTCTTTGTCTTAAAGATCCATTTTACTCCTATTGCATTGTGTCCTTCGGGAAGTGTTGTCAATTCCCATGTATTATATTTTTTATGATGGAATTGATATCCTCCTTCATTGCTTTCTTACATCCCTATCTTCTTGATATGCTTTTCAAATGTAATAGGATCATTTCCTGAAAACAAGCAAAACATATTAACATCATCAAGATTGATTCTTTTTGTTACATTATAAATCTTTTATATGTTATTTTTCTTTCGTATTGTTGAGCTTGAAGGACCAACAGGACTGTTAGTTGATGGAAATGAAGTTAACATGATTTCTTCTTCATCTTTCTAAATTTGTTCTTCATCTACAATTAGTTTCTGTGGCTGATCTTCTGAATTCCAGTTCCATTCTTGCTCTTCATCAAACTTCACATCTCTTGACATGATTACCTTTTTTGTCATTGGATTGTACAATTTGTAACCATTTGAAGTTTCTCCATATCCCAACAATATGCATTTCTGACTTTTATCTTCAAGTTTAGTTCTTTTTTCCCTTTAGATTTTGGCATAAGCAACACTCCAAAAAATTCTCAAATGATCAACTCTTGGTTTCTTCAGGCTTTATGCTTCTTCTTGTGTGATCTTCTGTAGTTTTTTTTTGTTGAAAATCTATTCAACAAATACATAACATATACAACTACATCTCCCCAAAACTTTTTTGGAAGTTTTTTTTCTTTTAGCATACATCTAACCATGTTCATAGTAGTTCTGTTTTTTCTTTCTCATACTCCATTCTATTGTGGAGTTTGTGGCATTGTGACCTGATGAACAATACCATTTTCTTTACAATAAACATTAAAATCATGAGAAATATACTCTCATCTTTTATTTGTTCTTAGATATTTTAACTTGCACTCACTTTGTTTTTCTACTAAATTTTTAAACTCCCTGAATTTGCTCAACACTTCTTTCTTTTCTTTTAATACATATAACCATGTCTTACCACTGAAATCATCAGTAAAAGTGAGAAAATACATGCTTTCTCCTATTGAATTAGGCGAAATAAGGCAACACACATCTGAATACACTACGTTGAGAGGCTAAGATGCTCTTGAACTCTTCTTTGGAAATGGCTTTCTATGCTGCTTTCCCATTATACACACTTCACACATTCTGCTTGTGTGCTCTAACGTTGGTATTTCAATAACCATTTTGTTTTTTTCCATCAACATCAGTGATCCAAAGTTAAAATGTCCATGTAGCAGATGCCATAAATTCATCATGTTAGAGATTTCTACCTTGAAACACTTTGACAGATACATAATCACATCCAGAGGAAACATCCTGTTTTTAGTAATTTTAATTGAAGCAATTGCAGCTCCAGACTCATAAAAAACCTTTAAATTCTTATCTTTCATCTGCATTTCAAAGCCTTTCTCTAAACACTGTCTTGAACTCAAAATGTTGTTCTTTATGTCTGGAACATAAAAAACTTCTGATATGAACTTCTACTCACCATTCTTAAGTTTGATAAGAATTTTGCCTCTTCCTTTAACTAGTTTTTGAGAAAGATCTTGATACGATCCAGTCACGAGGTTCACACCAGATCTTCTAAGGTAATGTTACCAGTATAACTTTCATCGGTATCAACAAATGCTTCCTTCATATAACACATGTGATTTGATGCTTCTGTATCTAGATATCAGGTGCTGGAGTTGTTGCCACTAAATTTTCCACAGGCCAACAATAATGCAGGTTCTTCAGAATCGGTTTCTTTCTCAGCAAAGTTGAAATTCTTGTCTTCAAATTTGTATTGAGAACAATCTGAAGCAAAATGACCAAACTCTTTACAATTATAACATTGTATGTTTGCATTATTATTCCTCCAATTTGAATATCCTCTACGACTTCTTCCTCTACTTCTACCACGACCTCTAAAATTAAAATTTTGATTTCGTGCACTATGAGATTCTTGATTTCTAAATGATCTTCCCCTTCTATGAAAGAACCTTCCTCTTTGAAATGCTTCTCTCCCAGATTCACTAACATTCTTCACAGTTAACTTTGTCTGCAATGTTTGTTTAAGAAATCTTCCTTCTTTTGTTCTATTAATTTTTTGCTCATGAGCCTATAGAGATCCCATTAATTCTTCTACTGTCAGATCTTTCAAATTATTTGATTCTTCAATTGCTACACCCATATGATCAAACTTTAAATCTAGAGACCTCAGAATTTTCTCCATTACACGAACATCATCAATATTTTCACCATTCCTTCTCATTTGGTGTACTAAAGAGATTACTTTTGTGAAGTAATATAAAACTATCTCATTACTTTGTTTATTCAACTTCTCAAAGTCTCCTCTTAATGCTTGTAACCATACCTTTTTTGCATTTTCAACTCCACTATAAGTCTTGTTAAGCATTTCCCATACTTCCTTTGACGTCTTTGCTGGTGCCACCATCTCAAAAGTTGTTTCATCAAGTCCTTGATAAATCATGAATAAAGTTTTATTATCCTTTTTCCTTGATTCTCTCAACGTTTGTATTTCTGCATTACTCATTGCTGCCTCTTCTCTTATTGATTTTGGTTTAGTGTAACCGTCTTCAACTAACTCTCATAACTCTTGTGATCTTAGTAGTACCTTTATTGAATACACCACATATCATAGTTTTGTTTTATAAGACGGGGAATATGAAACTAAGCATTGTTATTACTAGAAGCCATATCTACTCTCAAGCTCTGATATCAAATTTATTGGAAAAAACAATAACAGAACAGATGAGGGGTTACTACTCACACGATTTTGGTGGAATACAATACACTAAATAATGGTACTCTCACACCTTTCATTATCAAATCCATACAATATATATAGACATTATAAAATATCTTTTATAATCTTCAAAGTACTTAATTAATATTAGACTCTTAAATATTTACTCTAGATTCATAGTATTTCTGATGTTCATTAATATTTATTATAACATTTACTTCAATATACTTAATCTTAGTAAACAAGTTTAATAACTAACAAGTCGAGAAATTGAGAGACATGTATGGATAAGACTCCTCCACCTATAGTAGAAACCCAAATAACCCATCAGCTTTCTAAATACTCCTATAAATTTGAATTGAAAGCTTTATGAAAGTCAACTTTCAAAATGAATCCACTTCTTCCATTTCTTTTATGATTATGGACAATATCATATCATTAGCAATCATGAATCCATCAAGAATCTACCTTCCTACTATAAAAGCAGTTTGATTTGGGCTGATGATATGAGGGAGTATTGTCTTCAACCTAGAGGACAAAAGCTTCCCAACTATCTTTACAAACCGTGTATCAGACTTATAGATATAA